>ERZ842401.2484-NODE-2484-length-24632-cov-7.514912_pt1 | contig 24632 bp, 19 predicted proteins | sample MGYA00521270_ERZ842401 | MGnify/ENA primary metagenome ERZ842401 (study PRJEB31892, sample SAMEA3878208) | bioreactor metagenome | biome: Moose rumen | place: Sweden | collected 2011-10 | study: EMG produced TPA metagenomics assembly of the PRJEB12797 data set... | reverse complement strand
CCGCTTGCTCAACGGGTTTGACGGGCTCCGCAGGTTTAGCCGCTTGCTCAACGGGTTTGACGGGCTCCGCAGGTTTAACCGCTTGCTCAACGGGTTTGACGGGCTCCGAAGGTTTAGCCGCCTGCTCAATAGGTTTGACGGGCACCGCAGGTTCAAATCTTTCGAAGGTCAGTTTAAACCGCACAGGTTCCTCGGCGGGCTTGGCAGGTTTAACGGGTTGCTCAACGGGATTGGCGGGTTTTACGGGGACTTTTTTCTTTTTGCGTTTAGCCATAGAATCAATTCTCCTTAAAATTTCTTATGGTCGTGAAGCGGCGGACGCGGGCGTCATGAATCCACTTGCCGATACTCGCGCCTTTCAAGTCGGGCGGGGCGTCTTTGCCGCCAATTTTCAACAGCTCGGCGATAAGCTCGTCGGCATGTTCCAAATAGAGCGGCAGACCGCGATTGTCAACGCGGATAACGTCGCAGAAGCCCTTGACGCCGATTGCCAGGGCGTTCAAGCTCAGCAACAGGTCGACGATTTTGCCCGCCTTTTCCAAGCGCGGTGCCCGCATGTGTTCGCGTATGACGAACGCCGCCGATTTTTTCCATTCCTTAGGCAACGTCATGCGCTGATTCATTTCCTTTAGGACTTCCAGCCCGCGCTTTTCGTGCTTATAGTGGTGCGGGAGCATACGGGGCGGCGTGGTGCCTTTGCCAATGTCGTGCATGAGTGCCGCGAAGCGTACCAACGGTCGCGGATTTAGTTGCGCCACTTCGTCGAGGAGATTCAGCGTATGTTCGTAAGCGTCGCCTTCGGGGTGAAACGCCGTCGGCTGAATTTTCCCGCGCAGTTGAGCGATTTCGGGGAACGTTATTTCCAGCAAGCCCGCCCGCTCCAAACTCCTGAAGAATATCGACGGCTTATCCGTTTTTAGCGCGGTCTCCAGCTCATCAAAAATTCGCTCCGTCGGTTCGCGGGCAAGTTCCAAGCCGCAAAGTCGCATTGCCTCCACGGTCTCCGCGCAGATTGAAAAACCGAATTGAGCCGCCTGTCGTGCCGCTCGCAACGCCCGAACGGGGTCGTCGATGAAGTGTTCGCTCACGGCGCGGATTTTTTTATTGAGCACGTCCTCGCGCCCGCCGAACGGGTCAATCAGCTCGCCGCTCAAAAGTTCAATCGCCATTGCGTTAATCGTGGTGTCGCGGCGGTACAAATCCTGTTCAATCGTCACGCTCGGCGCGAACAGAATTTCAAAGCCGCGATAGCCGCTGCCGACTTTGCGCTCGGTGCGGGCGAAGGCAACCTCGCAATGCGCCCCGTCAATCTCCACGGCATAAACGGGAAACGATTTGCCGAACTTGGGCGCGTCGGGGAAAGCCGCAACAAACGTCGCCTCGTCGACGCCCGTCACGCAATAATCCCTGTCGTGCGCCGCCACGCCGCGAATTTTATCGCGAACCGCGCCGCCGACCAGATACGCCGCGCCGCCCAATTCGTGAATCTTGGTTGCAAATTCTTTTTCCGTCATACTGAGACCTCAAAAAATTTTTATTCGGCATTATACACCAAACGCCGCGATTAGGCTACTTAGCGCAAACATTTTCTTGATTTACGGCTTCCGCCTCACCATGGACGACAATTGCCATTGCCCGAAAAGCTTATATCCGTCAGTTGTCGAGAGGTTTTTACCGGTAATGTCGTCGAGTTTGGCGGACGAATCTTTTTTGCGCGAGAACGATTTGACTTACGCGCAGGCTGTCGAAAGCATGAGCGTTTGGATGTTCCACGGCTCCATAAAAAAATATGGCAATGCAGACTGAAGAATTGGCAACAAGGTACAGGAAATATCGGAACGCGTTAAAAATCTGCGCGGTCGTGCTGATAATTTCGGCGGGCTTCGGGATTTTTTACCGGCAGATCACGGCGGCAAAGGCTGAAGTCGTCGAAAATTGGGGCATGGCGGACGCTAAGGAAATCAACATCAATTCCAAGGTAGCGGGACGCGTCATGAAACTTTACGTCGACGAGGGGGCGCACGTCGAAAAGGGGCAACTGATAGCGAAAATCGACAGCGACACGCAGGAACCTCAACAGCGGGCGGCAAAGGCAAATTTGGCGGCTAAGGACGAAGCGCGTTACCGTGAACTGTTGGCGGCAGATGCAGTACCCGTGCAGACTTACGACGCCTATCGCTCAAAACCGGAAGACGCTCAAGCCGAAGTCGCCGGCGCACGTGCAAATCTCCTGAAAAACGACGAGAATAAGGCTCCGGAACGGGTGGCGCGTGAACAGGCAGAGGCGTTGCAGGGACAACGTGACGCGGTCGAAGTCATGCCGGGTGAAACTGAAATTTATGTGCCATTCGCGGACGTCATCACAAAAAAAATTCGCCGAGGAGGGTATGCTCATCTCGACGGAGGTGCCGCTCTATTCCCTGCAAGACATCAACGATAACCGGGTCGACTTCAAGGTTAGCGAAACCGAACTGAAAGATTTTGCCCTCGGCGAAACCGTGAATCTGATTGGGCGCGACGGCTCCACGCGGATTGGCGGGACGGTCGAAAGCATACGCCGCAAAGCCAATTAGGAATGAGGAGTGCGGAATGAGGAATTTTTTTGGCGAAGTGAGCGATTACGCGGCGGCGATGTTAACCGTCAAGGCGTCGCGATTATGATTTTCCTGCCGATAGTCTACACGTTCCTTTTCGGCGGGCTGTTCTATGAAAATTCGCTGACCCGCGTCCCGATTATCGTCTGCAACCTCGACGATGGTTCGGCGGCTCAAACTCTCGTCAATGACTTCATAAACACGCCCGAAGTAAACGTTGTCGGCGTCGTCGTTATCCCAAAAGATTTTTCGCAGAAGCTGGCTCGCGGCGAAAATGTTGCCGTTGAACTCGCCGTGAACTACTCAAGCACCGTGACGGGCGGGACGGTCGTTCGCGCCGTTCAAAGCGTCGTCGCCACCAAAAACGCTGAAGTGCTCGTTAATCGGCGAATCGCGGCGGCTCGGAGCGAAACTTTTCCTGTACACGATATTTGAAACGGCGGTCATGGCGGTCTTCCTGGCAATCGCTCTGAAATTCTTCGGGTCGGTCTGTCGCGGCAACCCGCTTGAAATTCCGGCAATGTTCGCGGTTTACGTGGCGTGCGTGGCGGCTTCGGATTGATGATGGACGCACTCGTCCGCGAACCTTATCACGCGATAACCTGGTCGCTCTTCTACGTCATGCCGTCGGTGCTGTTCTACGTCATACCGATTGGCTACGCGGCGAACGATTTGCGCAGTCTTTTCGTAAAAGGCTCGGCGGCGGGCATGGAATTGCATATGGCGGCTACGGCTTACAGTTTGCTTATCGGCAACCTCTATCGCGGCGGCATCGTCCAAAGAATCCCCGTGGCGATTTGCGATTTGGACGACTCGCCCGTTAGCCGTGAACTGATTCGCGCCGTCGCTGACGCTGACCAATACGACTTCCGCCAAAGTGTTTCGGACGACGCGGAGGCTGTCAATCTTTTGGAACGCGGCGAAGTGGCGGCTGTCCTGATTATCCCCGAAGACTTCAGCGGTAAGTTTTACCGCGCAGAATCGGTGAGCGTCGCTTTCCTGCAAGACGCAGTAACACCCTGCAAGCAAGTTACGCGTCCGCGCCCATTCAGCTAATCGGGGCGGCTGTCGCGGCTGAATTCAACAGTCGTGCGGCTATGATTAACTCCGCGCCCCAGCTGTCGCCCGCGCCCGTCACGATGAGCCTCCGCACGGCGGGCAACCCTACGCAGAGCTACATGGCGTTTTATATGTATGGCGTTATGCTTATGGCGGCGCAGGTCGGCATGATTATGGGCTTCGCGCTTTCCATTCACGGCGACTTCCGCGCAGGTTTCTTCCGCCGGCAAACGTTAATGCCGCTCGTCGCCAAGGCTCTCCTCTACCTCGCGCTTAGTCTAATGTCCGTCGCGCTCGTCGTATTTTTTTTGGCAAGCTTCGGCAAGTTGACTTTTCGCAGCGGGCTCGGCAACATGATTTTAATCTGCGCGGCGTTCCTGTTCGCCGTAGAAGGGCTTGCGGGATTGGCGGGCATTTACTTTAAAACCAAGCTCGCGCTCGTCCCGTCCACTACATCTTGACCGACTTCAGGAGCCCGGGCTTGACGGGCGTCGCACCGCTAATAAATCAACACGCCGCGATACTGTTCGCTATCGGCAGCGTGTCGTTCCTGTTGCTGTACGGCTTTTTATTTTTCGACGAAAGACCTTCCGTCACGCCAAAGACTTTTTGACGCCGCCCTTAGCCCGCAAAAGTTTTTCAACTTGGCAAGTAATGACTCCGTCGCCAACGGAATCACAGCACTTGTTGCAGGAAATACATTTAGCCCGCGATTTATTCACGCGCCAACGATTTGGCAGGTCGGGTTCGCGGACGGTCGGTCGCCCAAAGGACACGGCGGCTATTTTTGTTTCGCGCAGGACTTTCTCGATAAAGTCGGGCGTCCGATAACCGCACACGCTCACAACGGGAATATTCAGCTTGTCGGCGGCAAGGGTCGCGCTCCGCAGGAAAGGTGCCTCATCCTTACCAATGCGCGGCGTGAACGAAACTTTGCTCCCGTCCATGACCAGCCCCGAAGATATTTCCACGAAGTCCAGCCCGCGACGTTCCAATTCCGCCAAGACGCTCAAAGACTCTTCGGGCGTGATGTCCGGCTCAATCAGGTCGCTGAACGGAAATTTTACACCGACGACAAAATCCGCCCCGACGTTCGCACGAATCGAATCGTACACCGCCAGCAGGAGACGAGCGCGATTTTCGATTGAGCCGCCGAAATTATCTGCGCGATGATTCGTCGAGGGTGACAGGAATGAGTTTATAAGAAAGCCGTGCGCCGCGTGAATCTGAACGCCGTCAACGCCCGCCGCCTTGCAATTCGCCGCCGCCAGACCAAAGTTTTCAACGACCGTGTCGAGCTGTTCAGCCGTGGCGTCGTCAACACCGAACTTATCGTAGCCTTCAGCAGGGAAAGTCCGTGCGCCGGCGTGTTGCAGTTGAACGAAGACTTTCGCGCCGTTCGCGTGTACTGCGGCAACAACCTCGCTCATGTCTTCGACATAACCGGGATAAGCCGCGCTAACCATAATCGGCGCAATCGCGCCCGACGCGCTGACCGCCTGCATTCCCGTGATAATCAAACCCCAACCGCCTTGCGCCAGCCGCCTGTAATGATTCAGAAACGTTGCAGTGATTTTGCCGTCGTCCGCCGCGTACTCAAACATCGCACTCGCGACGAGCCGATTTTTTATTTCCAGCCCGCCGATTTCAAACGTATCAAAGAATTTTTCAGCCACAGTCAAATATCCCCCATAAGTAGATTGTATATGCATTGACTGGCTTAAAAAATTACGGCGTTTGAATCGCCGCCAAAATTTCTTCGAGAGTCGCCAAACGTTCCGCGCCTACCTTTGCCTCGAATTCCGTTTGAGCACGTCGCCAAAGTTGAGCCGCCGCTTGTAGTGTCCGAAAACCTTTCGCCGTCAATATCAGTCTGCTGTCGCGTTGCCCGTCTTTCTTTGCGTTGATGATGAATTCTTGATTCAACAGCGGCTTGAGACTGCGCGTCAACGTTGAACGGTCAAGCTCCGTCACCCCGGACAGCTCGCGCAGATTGCAACCCTCATGCTCGTTTATCGCGTACAGCAGGGAATATTGCCGAACCGTCACGCCCGAAGGCTTTAATATCTCGTCGTAAAATTCGACGACAGCCGCCGCACCTCGACGAATCTTCAAGCAGTGACAAGTTGTGTTGCCGATTTGGTCGCCGCTCATTTCTTCACCAGCCTCAATGCATATGCAATAAAATATTCTTCGTGCGGCGAAAAGTCAAGTCAAAATTTGTAAAAGTTGTCAATCCCTGATTCGGTCGCGCAAGATAACATCGTGACTGCCGCCCTCGACTATGCTCGTCGCCGACACCAACGTTATCTTAGCTTTATCGCGCAGTTCAGCCAACGTCAACGCGCCGCAATTGCACATCGTCGAACGAATCTTGGCAAGCGTGCTGTTCATGTTGTCCTTGAGTGTACCGGCGTAGGGAACGTAAGAATCGACGCCCTCCTCGAAGGACAGCTTTTTATCGCCGCCCAAATCGTAACGTTGCCAGTTGCGCGCACGGTTGGAGCCCTCGCCCCAATACTCTTTGTAATACGTGCCGTTGATTCTGATTTTATCGGTCGGCGACTCGTCGAAGCGCGAAAAGTATCTGCCGAGCATGAGGAAGTCCGCGCCCATTGCCAACGCCAGCGTCATGTGATAATCGTGAACGATGCCGCCGTCAGAGCACACGGGAATATAGACGCCCTTCTCTTTAAAATATTCGTCACGCGCCCGGCACACGTCGATAACAGCCGTCGCTTGCCCTCGTCCGATACCCTTCGTCTCGCGGGTGATGCAAATGGAGCCGCCGCCTATTCCGACCTTTACGAAGTCCGCGCCCGCGTCCGCAAGGAAACGGAAGCCCTCAGCATCGACGACATTGCCCGCACCAACCTTAACGTCCTCGCCAAAAGTCTCGTGAATGTATTCAAGCGTAATCTTCTGCCACTCGCTGAAGCCCTCGGACGAATCGATACATAAAACGTCCGCACCCGCCTTGAGCAAAGCGGGAACACGTTCGGCATAGTCGCGAGTGTTAATGCCCGCGCCCACCACGTAACGCTTGCGGCGGTCAATCAGCTCCAACGGATTGATTTTGTTGTCGGTGTAATCCTTGCGGAAAACCATATAGCGGAGGCGTTGCTTCTTGTCGACGAGCGGCAACATGTTGAGCTTGTGTTCCCAAATCAAATCGTTGGCTTGCGGGAGCGTGGTCGAGTCGGCGTCGGCGTAAATCAGCTTTTCAAAGGGCGTCATGAAGGTCTGAACTTGTTCGTCGCCCGTCATGCGCGAGATTCGATAATCGCGGCTGGTGATTATGCCCAGGAGCTTGCCGGTCGGCTTGCCGTCTTCTGTGACCGCCATGGTCGAGTGTCCCGTTTCCTTGAGCAAGTCAAGCATTTCGTTAAGGGTAGCGGTCGGCTTGAGGTTGGAGTCGCTGGAGACGAAGCCCGATTTGTAATTTTTGACGCGAGCAACCATAGCCGCCTGTTCCTTGATGGGCTGGGAGCCGAAGATGAAGGAAACGCCGCCCTCTTTGGCAAGCGCGATAGCCATGGTGTCGTTGGAAACGGATTGCATTATCGCCGAGGTCATGGGGATATTCATAATGAGCTTGCAGTCTTCGCCGCGCTTGAACTTAACCAGCGGCGTGGACAAGTCGACGTTCGCGGGTATGCAGTCTTTTGACGAGTAGCCGGGTATGAGCAGATACTCTCCAAATGTGTGAGACTCTTCCTTGTAATAAAATGCCAAATCAATCCCTCCCGCAGAAAAATTTTTTTTGTTATTCGGCGCGTGCCGGATATTTCCTGCCGTCCGGGGATTAGGGGGCGGGAGCAAAAAGAGGCGGCAACGTATAAAAAAAGAGGCGCACAGGACGTGCGCCGCCGCGACTTCGACGCAGGATGCGTCGATAGCGGCACAAGCGGTATCGGGTAATTGTAACCTTGGAACGGTTGGCGGTATCCGCCCCACGCGCAGTGGTGGCTTTCTTTGCTACTTTCTTTCGCCACTGAAAGAAAGTAGATTCTAAAACTTATAATCAAGATAAGCCGAGTCAGCGCGACGAGCCGCCGACAAGACGTGGATTCTTTGATTCCTTTTTTGCGCGGGAAGAAAGGAAAAAGCCCCGACGTTTCCGCCGAGGCTCGTGAACCCAAACTTCAGTTCAAGTTAGTTTGCGTATATATCTCCTGCCGTGAGGATGGCTCAGATTTTCTTGTTGTAGTCGTCGTGCGCGTCGTTGACGTAGTAGGTATCGCCGCCGACCTTGAAGGCAACACCGGTTACGTCGCCGTCAACCTTGAGCGAACCGCCGTTGCTGAACTTGAGCGTAAGACCGGTGTCCTCGAATTCGGTGCTAATCATGTCAAGCGTGTTGTTCGCCAAGTCGATGATGTCGCCCGCCTTCGCGCCTTGGATGGTGTCTTGACCGTTGCTCTCGCCGTTTGCGCCCGCCGCGTAGAAGAAGGTATTGGTGCCTTCAGCGTTGCCGATGAGTACGTCGTCGCCGAAGTTGCCGCCCCACAGACTGGTATCGCCGGTGCCCGCGAGGATGGTGTTGTTGTAGTCGTTACCTGCAAGCTCTGCCGTGACGGAGGAGTTGGTGGCGTCGATTACGTGGATGTCGCCGACGAAGGTGTGACCCGCCGCCGATACGCTGTCGAGGTAGACTTTGGTGTAGTCTTGGTCATTGCTGACGCTGACTGTCGCGTTCTTGCCCGTGGCAACGTAGAAGTTGGCGAACTTGTCATAGACGAGGTCTGTCTTGGCAACCTGCGCAACCACGTCTGCGGTGATGTGCATGTCTCTCTTGTGTTCGCTCGTGCTGGCCGCATCCTTGACAAGGACGGACTCTCTGACGCCCGTGTTGCGGTTTTCTACGCTGAACACAACATCCTCGTTGCTGATCTCAATCGATTCTTCTCTGACGAAGTTGTTCGCGATGTCGATTTCAATCAAGTCAGCCGAGATGGAGTTGTTCGTGTAGTTGTTGTCGTTGACGAACTCGAAGCTTTCAATCGTGTTGACGCCGGTCTCCGCAACGCCGAGGATGAAGAAGGTCGTATTGCCTTCCTTGGTGACGTTATCGGTGGTGCCGTCGTTGTAGCCGACCAACAAGTTCTTGCCGCCTGCGCCGTAGAGCGAGGTGTTGCCGCTGCCCGCGTAGAAGGTTTCGTTGGCTTCGGAGCCCTTAATCGTGGTGTCGCCGGAGCCCGCCTCAACGGTGGTGACGCCGTCGAAGGCGATAACGCTTGCCTCCGCGTTCTCTATGTAGCTTTCCCATTCGCCTGACAGGTCAACTTGGACTGCGCCGTTGTAGTTCTCGAAGGTCACGCCGCCCGCCTTGTAGTAGTTGGCGCGAATGTCTTCGTCCGCTTTAACGTCGATAACTGCGCTGTCGTTGCCGACCGCCATCTTGATGAGTTCGCCTTCCGCGTTCCTTACAAGCTGGTTGGCGTAAGTACCGGTGCCCGCGATAAGCCCTCTGTTATCGGAAACGTCTGTTGCCGAGGAGATGCTGTCGGGCGTTACGCTTGCGACAACCGCAGTGAAGCCGTCGCCGACAACGACGAGGTTGGTGCCGTCATAGGAGATGTTCGCCGGTTCAACTTCGAGCGTATCGCCGTGGTCGGTGTAGAACGTGTTGTTCGTATTTCTGATGGTGGTGTTGCCCGCGCCAAGGACGATAGTCGCGCCGCCGCGAGAATCGCTGTCTTCGAGGACGATGGCGTTGTTGCCCGCGCCCGCGTTGACGGAGTCGCGTTCGCCCGCGAAGACCGTATCGTTGCCGATACCGCCGATAATCGTCGAGGAGCCTTTCTTCTTGCCCTCGTAGTTGCCGATAAGGATGAGGTTATCGGTAGTTTCGGCGTTGCCGACCGTGCTGTCGTCTTCGACCTTGGTGAAGCCGACGCCTTGCTTGGTGCCGTCCGGGGTGTAGAGGTTGACGAGCGTGCCTGCGCCTTCCACCGTGTCGGTGAAGGTGATTTCCGCGTTGCCCGCGTCGGTCGTCAAGCTGATAACGCCGTCGCCGAACTTGATCTTACCTTCATCGATAGCCTCAGCTATGCCGCCGATACTGTCGCGTGCGTGCGGTTCTTCAATCTGAACACCCGCGCCCGTGGTAGGATCGTAGTTGTCGAGCGTGACTCTGGCGTTGGAGCTTGCGAAGGTGATAAGTCTGTCTGCGCCGCCCTTTGCCATGTCGAACGTGACATCAGCATTGCTGCGTACATAGACGCTGTCGTCGCCTGCGCCGCCCGTGATGTTGACCTTGGTATCGATTGCGCTGTCCGCGTCAACGATAACCACGTCGCCCACGCCGTAAGCATTGTCGGTCTCACTGCCGCCGAGCACGATGTTCTTTTCGCCCGAGGAGTAGTCGGAATCAACTTTCTCGACGATAACCTCGTTGCCGCCGTCGCTGTTGACCGTGACATCTTGGTCACCGCGATACAAGTGAACCTTCTTGGTGAACTTGTACGGGCTGAAGTCCATCTCTTGCGTGTCTTTGTCGGACGTATCGGCGTCGATGTAGTTGTCGGCGAAGACTTCCAACGGACGGTTGAGGTCGTAGTTGTCGTCTGCCGCGTCTGCGAGGATAGAATCGGTTTCTTCCTTATCCAGCGCGTCTTCTTCAGTCGTGCTTGTGCCGAGATAATCCGGACCGCCGAGACGTTCGCCTTCAGGTGCCTGGAGGGTGTCGTAATCGTGCAAGCCGAGGCGATCTTCGATTATGCCGACGTCCGTGCCCTTACGAATCAGGACAGTATTGGGATCGTAAATCTCCGCATGTGCGCCGTTGTCGTAACCGAGAATGGTGTCGCCCGCTTTGGCTTCAATCACTTGACCGTTGACGGTGTAAGTGCCCGCCGTGTCGACTATCAACTTCGATTCTTCGTCGAGGTCTTTGACTTCGCGGTCGCCCGAAACAATCATGCCGTCTTCGTCGTCGTACAGATGATAGCCGTCGCCGTTGACCGAGACATTAACAGGATTGTCGTCGGTGGTGCCGGGCAATGCAATATCCGCCTCGTCGAGGTCGCCGCTTATGCTGTCGCCGTCTGCCAAGCCGCCAACCGACGTAATGGCTTCGTCCGAAGCTCCAATCGTCACAGGCGCAACGGAAGCCTTGTCGATAGCGATTTCTTGACCGTTGACGGTAAGCTCAAGGTCGCTGCCGTCTTCGACGATAACCGCGCCGTCGAGGCTGTCAACAGCGGTGAGTACGCTGTCTTTAACCGTCAAGCCGATAATGCCGTCGCTGTCGGTGAAGGTGTAAGTGTCGCCGTTGAGGACGAACTTGCCGTCCGCGTCAGTCTCAACCTCGACGTCACTCATGTTGATTGTGGCGTTGCCCGTCACATCGGTAACTTTGTCGACTGCGCCGTCGTCAAGCACGACATTGTAGGCTTTATCCGAATCGACAACGTTGATGGCAGTGCCGTTGACGGTAGCATAGCCGGTAACCGCAACAGTGGCATTCGAGCCGTCCACAGACACGTTGCTTGCGCCCGCTATGCCGACAAGCTCGCCGTCCGCGTTGGTCGTGAGCGTGACTTTGCCGTCCGCATTGAGCGTGACCTGGTCATTGATGGCGGGGTTAATCGAAATGGCTTCGTTGCCGTTCGCCGTGAAGATAACCGAGCCGTTCGTGAGGTCGTCCACGCCGACAACATTGCCTGCCGCGTCGAGGTTGAAGACAACGCCGTCGGTGTCGCCCGTTACGGAGTATCTGTCTTCGCCGCCCGTGACGGAGAATGTGAAGACGCCGTCGCCGGTGGTGTAAACCTTTTCGGCACCGCCCGCAGAGACGATTGTCGCCTTGGAATCCACGCCGCCGATAGCCGAAACGCTGTTCTCGGTGTCGCTGCCGGCAACAGTGATCTCGGAGTCGCCGTCTACTTGGACAGCCTGTCCGTTGACCGTCACGCCGTTCTCGAAGTCGCCCGCAATGCTGCCGTAGAGGTCGGTTACAGCCGTAACGTTGTCTTTATCGTTAAGATAGAAGTCAACCTCGGCACCCTCGTCGAACGCCTTGCCTTCGCCGCTGATTGTGTATTTCTCGTTGCCGAAGAAGCTTATCGTGGCGTCGCCGGTAGTCTCGATGACGCTCGCGTTGCCCTTCTCGTTGACGGTAACGTTGCCGTTGAGGTCGGAGAGCGCGACGGTATCCAGAGCATAACCGTAGGTAATATCGTCGTCACCTGTTACGGAGATCTCTTCGTCGTCGTTAATCGTGAGACCGTTGATGTTGCCCGAAATTAGACCTACTGCGGTGTTGAAGTCGTCAATGGAGACAATATTGCCGTCCTCGTCGAGGTTGAAGGTGACATTGGTATCAGCCTGGACGGTGATTGTTCTGCCGTCGGGGTTATTGGTGAGGACGATATTGTCGTTGGTGACGAGCGTGGAGGCTCCGCCCGCGTCTCTTACGGTTACTGCACCGCCGAGACCCGTGACGCTTGAATAGCCGCCCTCACCGTCGGAAACAGCATTAAATCTGCCGTCGCCTGCCTCAACGGTTTCAAGAGGCGTCTTGATTGTCGTCTCGGTTTCGGTTATGCCGATAGCTTCCGCGCCGTTAATGGATACGCCGCCGAGGTCGCCGCTTGCCGTGCCTTCGAGGTCGGCGATATTGACCAAATTGCCCTCGCCGTCAAGCTGGAAGACAACGCCGTCGGAGTCGCCCGCGATACTGACGACACGACCGTCCGCAAACGTATAGGTACCTTCGCCCGCAGCATTGGCAACCGTTACGTCGTCCGCCGCCGTGATTTCCGCGCCGTCCGTCAAACCGCTGAGTTGCAGTGTGCCGTTGACGTTTTCAACCGTGATCTCGTCGCCGTTGACAGCGATAGATTGTCCGTTGACCTCCAAGCCGTCGCCGGAGAAGTCGCCCGTTATCGCGCCGTCGAGCTCGTCAATAGCCGTGACTTTGCCGTCTTCGATAGCGTAGTTGACCTGGTCGGTGCTGTCGCCGGCAGTTGTGAAGGTCTGATCATCATTGAATTTGAATGTGCCTTCGCCGTCGGTCTGAACGACGCTCGCGCCGCCGGTAGCGTTGACAGTTACGTTATCGCCGTTTATGCCGCCCAAAGTGGCATTGCCCGCCTCGTCGGTGATGTAGGTGAATTGATCATCTTCGTCGCCGACAACCGACAAATCTGCGCCGTTAATCGTCTTGGTGTCGCTGAACGTGCCGGTAGCAGAAGCACCGTCGGATACGGTCATCTCATCGCCGTTCTTGATAACGGTGCCGCCGTCTTCGTCTACTTCCGCGGTGTATTCGACGGTTCCCTCGTCACTAAGGTTTACTTCCTCGTCGTTGATGGTGAAGCCTTGCGCAAGGTCTTCATCCTTCAAGCCGGTGACTTCGATTGTCGTGCCCGCAACGGAGCCGGTCTCTTCGCTGTCGCTGCTTTCCTTGGTGGCTATGCTTTGAACTTTGCCGTCTTCGTCGAAGCTCAAGTTTGCAACCGCCGCGTTTGCGCTGTCGGTCGACGTGAAGGAAATGGTCGCCGCGTCGTCGCCCTCGCCAACGGTAATGGTTGTGCCGTCGCCGCCGCCGCTGACTTGAACATCCCAGCCGCTGCCCGTCCAGGTTATGGTGTATTCGTTTTCGCCTGCGTCAACCTTGAAGGGCAAGGTCGCCTCTTCAATATCCTCACCTATAGAGTCATTGCCGTCCGCCGAGACTGCCATTGCAGACGCCGTTTTGGGTATGTAGAGCGTGGGCTGCTCTTGACCAGCCTGAACGGTAAGCGAATCATTGGCGTCGCGGAAGACGAAGCCTGTTACTTCGCCGTTTTCGAGCTTGAAGACACCGCCGTTATCGCCGATGTCGCCGAACTTCCAGCCTGCGCCGCCGATAGTGATGTCGTTATCGGTCTCGCTTACGTCATTGGCAACGACGAATTTGGATTCGCCGCCTGCGGTTACGGCAATGGTGCCGTCAGCCGTCGTGAAGGTCAAATCGAGAACGTCACCGGATTCGTTAAAGTTGTAAACAACTTCGGAGCCGGTGGAAATGCCGCTGATGTTGATGTTTTCCGCCTTAACGTCGAAAGCAGCGGTGCCGTCTTTGGCGAAGGTGGTGACTGCGTCGAACGTATCTTCCACGAAGGTTGCGGAGCCGCCGTTTGTTAAAGCAACTTTGGTGCCGTCGGCAGTGGTAATTTCTTCGCCCGCCGCCGCCTCGACCGTGGTGATATTGCCGTTGTCGAGGTTAATGACGGTACCGACTTCCCAATCGAGGTCGTCGTCTTGAGCTTTGGTGCCGCCGTTACTGAACGTGATACCGCCGAGGGTATCGCCGTCGATGTCGATTGTACCGTTGGCGTTGACGATTTTGGTCACGCCGTCGAGGTTGGAGAAGGTGGCGGTGCCGCCGTTGAGGCTTGAGGCGTCGAGAGCTTCAACGCTCTGAATGGCATAGACCCATCTGCCGGCGTCGTTGACGGGAGTGTCATAAACGCCCTTAACGAGAGTAATGCCGCCTGCGACGGAGCTGTCGTGGGCATTATCGGCTTCGGACGAGAGTGAAACTTTGGCGTCGCCGTTTTCCCAGAAATAGGTACGGTCGGCAAGTTTTTCGACATCGGTCGTCTGCCAAACTCTGCCCGCGCTGTTAAACAGGCTGCTTAAGGTGATACCTTCTTCGCCTTCGACCGCGCCGCCCTTGAAGTCGGCAAAGCGTTGGAGGTCAAAGGCAAAACTTTTAATCAAATCGCTCATATAAGAAATACTCCCTTCATTTCCACCGCGCCTTTTGGAGGTCGCGGCTCCTTGGAAAAGATTGATTGTCGCTCGCATTTCAGTCGCAGATACTTGAGCCGGTTACCTGCGTTGCTCCATGCGCGCTTAAGAATCGAACCCCTTTCAATGGACTCCCATAAAACGCAAATAAGCGTTGAACTTGCGAACCCTACACTGATTCGCCTGTTCAAACGCCACAACTTTTGATCTTATCCTTCGGTTCCCCAACCGTCGGGCAAGACCCCCCTGTTTGAGCGGTCGTGTCCACCAAGCCCGACCGTCGGGCGCATAATATTGCACGCTTTAATTTTTGTCAAGCGGCGGGAATTAAAACTTGGTTAAAGGGCGGGCTTACCCTCCCCTTTGCCAAAGCGTGGATTCGCGGAATCGGCTGACGACGGCGCGGCTCCTAACTGCGATTGAGTTAATCCTTAGTTTTTACTTATTAAACTTACTTTCTTTGTCCGGGCAAAGAAAGTAAGCAAAGAAACCCGCCACTGCGCGTGGGGCGGATACCAACCACCGTTCAGGCGTTCGCAACTTCCCGAAGCCGCCCGTGCCGCTATGAAAGCATCCTGCTTTCAAGTCGCGGCGGCGCACGTCCTGTGCGCCTCTACTCCCCAATCCCTAATTCCTAATTCCTAATTCCTAAAATAGTACTCCCGAATCTCGGCGGCTATGCGCTCCACATTATTCGGCAGGAAATGAATATTGTAGCCGACAAAATATGGCGACGTGGCATAGCGCGGCATGACCTTGGCAAAAATTCTCCCAGCTCGGCGATAAAAAAATATGTTGTAGCTCGTGAATCGCTTATTGAAAAAGTTCATGGCGTAATGCACGCCGATTTGAATAAAATCCGCCAAAGTGTCCAAACTGCCTCCCGCCTCGACGACAACATTCAGCTCGCCGAAGCCCACTCGCGGACAATTTGAAACGTTGAACTCCACGCCGTCGCGCCGCGCTATCACTATCCCGCGCAATTCCGCCTCGTCGAACATCAGCTCCGACTTCAAGTTCGGAAAGCCCACCAGTTGCATGTGCGGATGCCGAATCGTTCCGCCGCTCATCAGCCCGTAATTCTTGAAGAACAGCACTTCCTCATACTTGCCCGACGCCAACAAATTTTGCCATTGCCGTACGCCCATGCGAATCACGCGCCGCATTTTCTCCTTAGTGTAAGCGGGCATATCGACGTTGCACTCGTGCCCCTCAATCAGAACAAATTGGTCAGCTTCTTCAATCACGTTATACTTATTGCGCAGGAAAATTATATCGTTGTCGGTTTCGATTATGCCCGTCAAATGTTCCACGTCGCAGAACGGACAGGCGGCGTCGGCGTGCTTCAGCGTCGCGGGCTTTGTCCTGCCTATGTCCGTATTGAACTTTATCAGATTGATATTCACGCCACTCGTCTCCTAAAACCATTTGCTGTCCGCCATTTATTTAAAATGCTCGTTCCGGTTATCCTCAACAAAATTTCGGTTAGCTGTCAACCATTTCATAATTCGATTTAAATCTTTGGATGGAATATGACTTTTGTTGTGCTCCAAGCGCGGCTCGTCCTCAAGCCAAATGTTTTGCGGCAATGATTGTTTCACCGTCCTCGCGGGCGACTTCCCAAATAAGAAACGCATTGGTCTTTGCGTAGTCCAAAAGCTTAGTTCGCTCTTCTGGTGAAGCCGTTGGCGTCCTTGACTTTGAGCATCGGTAAAGCAGACTCTAAAAAGTCGAAACCGCCCTCCTTCGGACGCTCGAAATAAATCCGTATGAACTCCATGCCGTAGCGATTTATGTAGATGTCGCTGAAAGTCAAAGTAATATTGTCAATCTCAGAGAAAAAATGTTTCATCGTTCCTCACTCCACGTTAATTGACTTTGAAAGGATTATAACACACGGCGGCGAAGTTAGGGAATAGGCATTAGGGAATAGGGAGTAGGAAATAGATGGCAGAAAAGTCGAGCGAGAAATTTTTAAAGGGCACGTTCATCTTGACGATAGCGAGTTTCGTCGTCAAGGTTATCGGCTCGTTGAATTGGATATTCGTATCGCGCATTTTGGGCGGCGAGGGCATCGGGCTTTATCAAATGGCGTTCCCGATTTATTTTTTCGCACTGACAATATCGCAAGCGGGCGTCCCCGTGGCAATCTCAATCATCACGGCGGAGCGCGTCGCACTTAAGGATATTTACGGAGCCAAGCGCGTCTTCCGAATCTCCATGCTGCTGATGTTGTTGACGGGTATACTTTTTTCGGTGCTAACGTATTTATCGGCGCGGTGGCTGATAGATTGGCAATTCATACGCGACCCGCGAGCCTACATGTCGGTGGTGGCGTTGGCTCCTACGGTTTTCTTCGTGACGTTGCTGGCGTCTAGTCGCGGCTACCTGCAAGGTTGGCAACGCATGACACCGACGGCGGTCAGTCAAATCGTCGAACAAATCTTCCGCGTAATAACAATGATAGTTTTGGCGGACTTGCTGTTGCCGTGGGGTTTGGACTACGCGGCAGCGGGCGCAAGTCTCGGAGCATTGGCGGGCGCGGTGACCGGGCTTATCGTCCTCGTCTACTTCCACATAAAATTGAATCGCGAAATTGAACGGACTTACGGCTTAGAATTGAAACCTTCGCCTCAATCCGCGCAGGAGCCGACGTTCGCCATAATCAAGCGGATATTCAAATTGGCGTTGCCGGTTAGCGCGGCGTCGATAATGTTGCCGGTCGTGTCGAATTTGGACTTGATGATTGTCCCGCAACGCTTGGAGGTGGCGGGCTACTCGGTGCGGCAGGCTACGGAGCTTTTCGGCTACTTAACGGGCATGGCGGTGCCGCTCGTGAACTTGGCGACAATCTTAACGGCGTCGTTGGCGGTGTCGATAGTGCCGGCAATTTCGGAGGCGCGAGCACTCAAAGATACGGCGCGAATCTTCCGGCAGACGGCGGCGGCGGTAAGAATTTCAAACTTCGTATGCTTTCCGGCGTTCGTGGTGGTATTTTTCTTGGCGACGCCGATAGCAAGCCTGATATACAACGCGCCGGGCGCGGGAGATGCCGTCATGATCTCGGCGGTGTCGATAATCTTGCTGGGGCTTCATCAAGTATCGACGGGCGTATTGCAGGGCTTGGGGCATACGACAATCCCAATGGTCAACATGGTATTGGCGGCGGCGGCAAAAGTCGTGCTCAACTGGACGCTGACGGCGATACCTGCCTTGGGAATAATGGGCGCGGCGTGGGCTACGGCGGCGGATATGGGCGTTGCGGCGTTCATAAACCTCTATTTTATATGGAAGTACATCGGTTATCGCATGGAGGCGGGGCAACTGTTCAAGACAATCTTCGCGGCGGGCGTCATGGCATTGGTCGTTAAATTTTTCTACGACTGGACGGCGGCGCAATGGCACATGGAAGTTATCTCGACGTTCGGAGCGATAGGCGCGGGCTGTATCGTCTACGTGGCGACGCTTGCCTTAATCGGCGGCTTACTCGAAGAGGATATGGCGCGTATCCCGATGATCGGACGTTTCGGCATTAAAATTTTCCGCAAGCTCGGTATCTTCAAATGAAACGGATTTTGCTCGTCTATAATCCCGTGTCGGGTCATGCGGCGTTCAAGAATAAGCTCGACGGCGTCATTGAGCAATTTCAACGGCGCGGTATTTTTTTGTCTGTTTATCGAACCTGCGCGGGCGACAATGCGGCTTTCGCGGAATGCGTCAAGTTGTCGGGCGCGGAGGGCGTCATAGCGGCGGGCGGCGACGGCACTTTACATGCGGTTGTTAATTGGCTTAAGCGCGACAGATTTGATTTGCCCGTCGGAGTTATCGGCAGCGGCACCTCCAACGACTTCGCGGCTCATCTCAAGCTTGACACTCAAAAAGTTATCGACGCGGTTGTCGAGGGGCGGACGCGTCCCGTTGATTTGGGCTTGGCAAACGGCGCGGAGTACTTTATTAACGTGGCAAGCGCGGGCGTCTTCACGGGCATAGCGCACGGCGTCGATTCGCGGCTTAAAAATTTCCTCGGCAAGAGCGCGTACTACCTGCGGGGTTTGGGTGAGCTGACGAACTTTAAAGCGGTGCCGCTCCAAATCGTTGCGGACGGACAGCAACTTTCGGTCGAGGCATTTTTATTTTTGGTGCTGAATTCGCCGTCGGTGGCGGGCTTCAAGAAACTTTCGGACTCCGCGCAGATTGACGACGGCAAGCTTGATTTGCTGGTGCTCAAGAAATGTTCGACGGGCGGGCTTATGACATTGGCAAAAAGGATATTGGGCGGCGCGAGCGTCGAGGGTGACGATAACATAATCCACTTGCCAGCCGCGCAGATTGAGATAAATTCCTCCGCCGCGTTGATAAGCGATTTGGACGGCGAGGCGGGCTTTCCTCTGCCGCTTAGGCTTGAGGCACTCCGTCATGCACTGAGATTTTTCTGCTGACTGCCGCGTAATTTGAGCCGTCATGGAGGACGGCTCGCCGCGAGCAACGTGACGGTTTGGGAGGCTACTCCACGCGTTGGACTTTTTTTGTTAAGAAAAACCACTTGACATTTTGTCTAATTGGTGTTAAGGTTTGCAGGCAAAAGAGAGGTGAACGACTTGGCAGAGGAAAAGAAATTGGAATTTGGCAACGAGGACGGCGACAGCGCAGAAATAAATTTACAACCGAAACAGCCCGCGCCCGAAGTCGAGGAGGTATCCGAAATCGACACGGCGGCGGAGCTTGAACAGTTAAAGGCGGACTTGAGCGCGAAGGACGACAGGATAGCCCGACTGCAAGCGGACTTCGACAACTTCCGTAAACGCACGGCTCGCGAAAAATCCGAATTGGCGGCGGTCATAGAGCAAGCGTTCTTGAAAGACTTGCTCCCGCTACTCGACAACTTAAGCAGAGCAACGCAGGCGGCGGAAAATGCCGATAACAACGACGTGGAAATCCTGCGCAAAGGTATCGAGATGATTCGGCAGGAAACGGCGGCGGTCATGGGCAAACACGGGCTTGAACCGATTGAGACGCTCGGCAAGCCCTTCGACCCCAATTATCATCAGGCGGTTGGCGCGGTTAAAGACGACACCAAGGAGGACGGAATGATTTTCGCCGAACTCCAACGCGGTTACATAGCTCGCGGGCGCGTCATTCGCCCCAGCATGGTTCAAGTAGTTAGGAATTAGGAATTAGGAATTAGGAGGCAATTTTTATGAGTAAAGTCATTGGCATAGATTTAGGCACAACTAACAGCGTGGTCAGCGTCGTCGAAGGCGGCGAACCCACGGTTATCACAAACCCCGAAGGCAGCCGCATTACGCCCTCGGTCGTCGGTTTCACTAAGGATGGTCAACGCCTCGTCGGTCAGCTCGCCAAACGTCAAGCCGTAAGCAACCCTGACAGGACGATCGCCTCGATTAAGCGGCACATGGGCGAAAGCTATAAGGTTGACATTGACGGCAAAGACTACACCCCGCCCGAAATTTCCGCTATGATTCTCCAAAAGCTCAAAGCCGACGCGGAAGCTTACCTCGGCGAAACCGTCACGCAAGCCGTTATCACCGTCCCCGCTTACTTCAACGACGCCCAGCGTCAAGCCACAAAGGACGCCGGCACCATTGCGGGTCTTGAAGTCCTGCGCATTATCAACGAACCCACGGCGGCGGCTCTTGCTTACGGTCTCGACAAGGATAACGACGAAACCATTCTGGTCTTCGACCTCGGCGGCGGCACCTTCGACGTATCGATTCTTGAACTCGACGAGCATACCTTTGAAGTCAAGGCGACCAGCGGCGATACGCACCTCGGCGGCGACGACTTCGACAAAAAAGTTATGGATTGGATGGTTGCCGAATTCAAGCGCGATAACGGCATCGACCTTTCTATCGACAAGATGAGCGCGCAACGTCTTATCGAGGCGGCGGAAAAGGCTAAAATTGAGCTTAGCTCCATGACCTCGACCAATATCAATCTGCCGTTTATCACCGCCGACGCCTCCGGTCCGAAGCACCTCGACTTGACCTTGACGCGTGCAAAATTCGACGACCTCACTCGCGACCTCGTGGAACGCACCATGACCCCTACCCGCAACGCCATGAAAGACGCCGGCTTGACGGGTAAAGACATAGACAAGATTATCCTCGTGGGCGGTTCGTCAAGAATTCCCGCCGTGCAAAACGCCATTCGCGAAATTCTCGGCAAAGAGCCTTCCAAGGGCATTAACCCCGACGAATGCGTTTCTATCGGCGCGGCGATTCAAGGCGGCGTGCTCAGCGGCGAATTCGGCAAGGGCAACGAAATCCTCCTGCTCGACGTTACGCCGTTGTCCCTCGGCATTGAGACCCTCGGCGGCGTCTGCACCAAGATTATCGAACGCAACACCACCATTCCGACGCAAAAGTCGCAAATCTTTTCCACGGCGGCGGACGGGCAAACCAGCGTTGAGATTCACGTCCTGCAGGGCGAACGCGAAATGGCGGCAGGCAACAAGACCCTCGGACGTTTCGTGTTGAACGATATTCCGCCCGCACCTCGCGGCGTCCCGCAGATTGAAGTTACTTTCGACATCGACCGCAACGGTATAGTCAACGTCAGCGCGAAGGACAAGAGCACCGGCAAGGAGCAGAAAATCACGATTCAATCTTCCAGCGGCATGAGCAAAGACGACATCGACCGCATGGTTAAAGAGGCTCAGGCTCACGAAGCCGAGGATAAAAAGCAACGCGAAGCCGCCGACGCCAAAAACGACGCCGAGCATACCGTTTACCAGGCGGAGAAAACGTGCAAGGACTTCGAGGGCAAAGTCGACGCCGATTTGATTAAAAACGTTCGCGACGCCGCCAAGGAACTTCAAGACAAACTCGGCAACGCGGATACCGACACGCTCAAGAAACTTACCGAGGACGTCCGCCAAGCCCTCTATAAGCTCAGCGAGGCGGCGTACAAAGCCGGCGCGACCCCCAATCAGCAACAGCAGGGCGAGCCGAATGCCGACTTCACGCAACAGAAGCAGGATAAAAAGGACGACGACGGCACAATCGACGCCGATTGGTCGGAAGCTAAAAAATAATTTAGGGACTAGGGATTGGGGACTAGGGACTAGTTTTAGTCCTTAGTCCTTTTGCAGTTAAGGAGGCAAAGTCATGGCGGACAAAAAAGACTATTATCAAGTGCTGGGCGTCAACAAGAATTCGACCGAAGACGAGATTAAAAAGGCTTATCGCAAGTTGGCGCGTCAATATCACCCCGACCTCAATCGCGACAACCTGCAAGCCGCCGAGGCTAAGATGAAGGAAATCAACGAGGCTTACGACGTGCTCAAGGATAAGGAGAAGCGTGCGCAGTATGACCAATTCGGGCATGCGGCGTTCAGCGGTGCGGGCTACGGCGGCGGCGCGGGCGGCGGCGTCCATATCAACATGGATGATATTTTCGGCGGCATGGGCGGCGGCGCGGGCGGCTTCGACGTGAATGATATTTTCGAGCAATTCTTTGGCGGCGGCGGCAGGACGCGTGCAAAACGTAAGACCGAGCCTGAACGCGGAGCCGATTTGCGCTACGATTTATGGATAGCTTTCGAGGAGGCGGCGTTCGGTAAGGAAATGACAATTAAAGTCCCGCGCCTGGAGACTTGCGAGGAGTGCGGCGGTACCGGTGCCAAAAAAGGTACCACGCCCGACGAATGCCCCGATTGTCACGGGACGGGTATGCGCCAGACCACGACGCGCACGCCGTTTGGTATCATATCGAATTCGCGCCCTTGCGAGCGGTGTCACGGTACGGGGCAGATTGTCAAGAATCCTTGCGGGCATTGTCACGGCGCGGGCAAAGTCAAGGTGGACAGGGAAATCAAGTTGAACGTGCCCAAAGGCATCGACGCGGGGCAACGGCTCAGAATATCGGGCGGCGGTCAGGCGGGCAATCGCGGCGGTGCGCCGGGCGATTTGTACGTTTATATCAACATCAAGCCGCACAGGATTTTCACGCGTGACGACCTCAACGTTCATTGCGAGGTGCCGATTAGCTTTGTGCAGGCGGCGTTGGGCGCGAAGATTGACGCTCCGACGATTGACGGCAAAGTCGAGTTGACGATACCCGAAGGGACGCAATCGGGCGCGGTGTTAAGGATTCGCGGCAAGGGCATTCCGCAACTCAACGGCGACAAGCGCGGCGACGAGTTTGTTAAGATTAAAGTCCTCACGCCCAAGAACTTGACCGGTAAGCAGAAACGGCTCCTGCGCGAATTCGAGGACGGCGGCTCCGACTCAACCAACAATCCCGAAAAGAAATCCTTTATCGACAAGCTCAAGGACTTATTTGAATAAATCACCTGTCCTCGCGTTCAAGGCGCGGGGATTTTTTTAGAGGCAATTGATACAATCAGACAGTGACGGTTATTTTTCCGCCTGACTTTGTTGTTGCGCACTTGACGTAGCTTACTACGCCTGCGTGCTTACGCCGCGTCATGCGAAAAAATTCCTCGTCACATGGTAATTTTGAGTTTACCAACTCGCTCCGGGAGGTATCACAATGAACAAACTCGATAATCTTAAAAATAATCTGCGCGGACTCGGCAAGGTCGCGGTGGCGTTTTCGGGCGGCGTCGATTCGACGTTCCTGCTTGCCGTCGCGCACGAAGTCCTCGGCGATAACGCCGTTGCCCTCACCGCCGCAAGCGTCTTTGTTCCGCAAAGCGAAATTGAATCCGCCAAACAATTCTGCGCGGAGCGCGGCATTAAGCAAATAATCTGCGCGGCTGACGTGCTGAATATCGCAGGCGTCGCCGCCAATCCGCCCGACCGTTGCTATCTTTGCAAGCGTGCGCTCTTTGAAAATTTTCTTAAGCTTGCCGAGGATAAAATTTTGGTTGAAGGCTCCAACACCGACGACGCCGGCGATTATCGCCCCGGCATGAGGGCTTTGGCTGAGCTTAAAATAAAAAGCCCGCTCCGCGAAGTCGGCTTATCGAAGGCGGAGATACGGGCTTTGTCGAAGGAAATGCGCTTGCCGACGTGGGCTAAGCCGTCAATGGCGTGTTTGGCGTCGCGAATCCCTTACGGCGAGCCGTTGACGCCCGAAAAACTTTCCACGGTCGAGGCGGCGGAGCAATTCTTAACGGGCTTGGGCTTCGGACAACTGCGCGTGCGAGTTCACGGGAAAATTGCCCGCATTGAAGTTTTGCCCGATGAATTCACAAAGCTCCTCAAGCAACGCGTCGAAATATCTGCGCGGCTAAAGGAGCTTGGTTTTGATTATGTTACGCTTGACCTGTCGGGCTATCGCGTCGGCAGTATGAATTTAGGGAGTAGGGAGTAGGCTTTTATTTGCGCGTGCGCATGAAGTTGGGGATTTCAATCGTCTCAATGCCGCTCTTTTGCTGAGTGGTCGTGTTGCCGAACGTGAAATTGCCGAACGACGATTGTTGACGCAAAATGTCTCTTGCACGCGGCGGCGAAGGTTGCGGCTCTTGGAAGGTCGGACGAACAGGCTCGGCTTCGCTGACGGTTTCCTCCTCGTCCTCCTCGTCGAAACGCGTAGCTATGACGGTTACGGAAACTTTGTCGCCCAAAGTCTCGTCGACGCTCACGCCCCAAATAATTTCCGCGTCGGGGTGCGCCGCCTCCTGTACTGTCGTTGACGCCTCGTTGACTTCCATCATCGACAGCGAATCCGTCGCGCCCATGATGTTCAGCAATACACCGCGTGCGCCCTGCAAGCTCGTTTCCAACAACGGCGAATCGATTGCGGCTTTTACCGCGTCGACAGTTGCGTTTTCGCCCGACGCCTCACCGATACCCATTAACGCCGAGCCGGCATTGCTCATTATCGATTTAACGTCCGCAAAGTCCAGATTGACAAGCCCCGGCACCGCTATCAAGTCCGAAATACCCTTGACGCCTTGACGCAAAATATCATCAGCTATCGTGAACGCTTGCGTCATGGGCGTTTTCTTGTCGACGACCTGTAACAGCCTGTCGTTCGGAATGGTTATAATCGTGTCGACGTGTTGTTTGAGGTTTTCAATGCCGATGTCGGCATTTTTTTTACGCTTGGGACCTTCAAAGGTGAACGGGCGAGTCACGACGCCGACCGTCAACGCGCCGATTTCGCGAGCACACTCCGCCACGACGGGAGCCGCGCCCGTACCGGTACCGCCGCCCATGCCCGCCGTTATGAACACCATATCCGAGCCGCGCAGGGCGTTGATAATGTCTTCGCGACTTTCCATAGCCGCCTTTTCGCCGATTTCGG
>ERZ842401.2483-NODE-2483-length-24645-cov-11.348231_pt1 | contig 24645 bp, 28 predicted proteins | sample MGYA00521270_ERZ842401 | MGnify/ENA primary metagenome ERZ842401 (study PRJEB31892, sample SAMEA3878208) | bioreactor metagenome | biome: Moose rumen | place: Sweden | collected 2011-10 | study: EMG produced TPA metagenomics assembly of the PRJEB12797 data set... | reverse complement strand
ACTGATAGACGTTCTGGAGGGCTTGCAGAGCCAGTGCCTCGGCAGAGATACCGCTGCCACTGCCTGAGTCAAAGCTGATATTGCTCTGCATAGCAGCACTACCTGCATTCTTCATCATATCCCTAAAGGCAGACTCAGGTACATAGAAACCCTGCATACCATCAAGGTCATAGACGGACAGGTGTATCTTCAGGAACTTATCCTTCACCAGAATACTGGTAATGTCGGCCATCACACGCTGCTGACCGAAGCCGGTCACTGTACCGTAGAGGTAGGTGCCTTTCTTCAGCTTTACACCTTTTACTATCACATCGTCCAACAGCTTGAATCTGAGTCTCGTTCCCTCATGAGCCTTGGTGGTCTGGTCAATCATGGCCTTGATAAGCGGATCGTCAAGCTTTTCCTCATCCGCAATAGTATTAAAACTCTCACTGTTGCTATCCTCTGCCTTGGTGACAACGGCAATGGTATCCTTCTTCGTCTGCTGGGCATAGATAGGATTGCCGTAGATGTCATAGCCAGTTATCTGACCACCTGCATTCTGAGGATAGGACTGGTTCTGGGCTTTGCCGTTTGTGGCATCGCTTCCGTCATCGGTAATGTCCCGTGCCATCTTCCTGCTTCGCTCCTGGATCTGGCGCATCTCCTGCTCAAACTGCTCCATCTCACGCTGCTGACTGCCATAGCTGCCACTGCTGTTATAGCGGTCATCATACTGGTTGATGTGCATTCTGGACTCACGTAACTGCTGCTGGAGTGCGGCCATCTGCTCTTCCTCGCGTTTCTTGGCGGCTTTCTCCTGGTCAATCCGGTCCATCTCATTCTCTGAATAGACATTCTCGTCATCACTCTCTCCAGTTTCTTCATCACCCAATGCGCTGACTGCCGTATAGCCGTCACCTCTGAGGATGTTATCCTCCATGGCAGCAAACTTATTATGCAAGCCATCACCAGCTGGTTCCGGCATCATGGTATTGATACTGTCGGTGACCATTCCCTCCTGAGTCGTTGTTCCCTTGAACATCTGACAGGAGAAATAGGCAATGGCAACCAAGGGTACAAACAGGACAAGCGGAAACCAGTACTTCCCCTGTCTGAAATCGATCTTCTTGAAATCTATCTTCATAATCGTGTCTTTTTTTTGTACTTTTACTTTGTTATTGTTTGTTGTCTCTCTTAGCTCTTACTTTCCCATCAGAGCCTGTAGCTCTTCATATTTCTGTAAGGCCAGTACACTGTCCTGATGGCTTTTATTGCTCTTTGCCATCAGCGAGTCCACTTCTTTTTTGAGCACCGTAGCCCTGTTACTGAGCTGTACGAAGGTGGCCTTCTGCACGGTCTTCATATCCTCAATACGGTGCATCTGCGAGAAGATAGGCTGCACCTGTGCGAAGTCCTCGATGGGATTCTTGATGCTGTTACTGTTCGCATCGGCTCCAGAGAAACAGAGCACAAAACCTATCAGATAGATGCAGGTGTTTACACTAAACAGGATTCCTGCAGTCTTTCTCCGATGTCCGTCTGCCCAGGCATTGGCCTTGGCAATCCTACTGCCAATACCGTATTTCTTGCCGAACTTATAACCCCAGATGCGAGCCTTTCTCAAACGGTAGCGCTCCTTCTCCTTATACTCCGCTGTCTGCTTATTCTTGAATATTGTCATAACACAGTCTTTTTAATAGCTCTTCAAATCCTTGTTTTCCAGCGTTCGCCAGTTGGTAATCAGCAGTCCGTGAGGATTATTCTGCGTCCTCGGCACGTTTCTCAGCTTTCCAACGGTGATGATGCTACGCTTCACGCTGTTCGTTCTACGTTTGATCATCTGCGTACCATAGTACTTGAACGACATCTGCTCCTTGTCAAGTTCGATACTGTCTGCAACAATGGTCTCTACAGCTGAACTTGACAACAACTGCGAGTAGAATCCCGTTTCCTCGATGGCCTGCTTCTGGCGCAAGGCACTCTCATCAGCCAAGTACATGGCCTTACCAAACGTCCATTTCAGATACTCGTCATCGGGCGAGAGATTGAAGAAATACTGATGGAACAATTGGATATGGGCCTTGGCCTCTATATCAAAGGTCATCTCGTTCTTGCTTCTCTCGGCCATAAAGGGGATACTCCCGTCCAACACATACACCTGAGCCTGCTGTTCACGTACAAGACTCGTGCAAAAATAGAAGCACAGCCCGCATATCACGGCGCTGGCACCAGTGGCCAGCATTACCGTGATCATCGCAAGTCTCGTCTTCTTCTCTAAACTTTCTATCAACATTGCTATAATGGTTTTATAATTCTTCTATCTTCTTATAACTTCCTTAACTACTTTAACTTCTTAACTTCTCTAACTACTTATATTGCTTATCTCTCATATGCGTACCGACATTGAAGTCCATACCGCGCTCGAACCCTCGTCTGCCTCCAGACTGTGCGCCATGCCATGCACCGCTTGCTGCTCCGCTCCAGCCGCCTCCGTTTGATGAACCGGCCATGGCGCCTTCTACGCCGCCCTTGATGGTTCCACCTACGGTGTGTCTGGTCACTCCGATGGATGCGCCTACCATACCGCCTACCGTACTACCTGCTGTGGCTGCTGCCGTGGTAGTCATTCCGCTGACGGCTGAACCGATACTGCTGCTGGCTCCTCCAGGAACAATCCATGATGCTAGTTCAGGCACGAATTTCAACAACATCGCTCCGACCAGTAATCCTACGACGTACATACAGGTGCTTCCGATGCCCTGCATACCCAGACCGCCTATCTCTCCCCACGTATAACTTGCACTGCCGAGCAACGTGGTATAGGCCTGAGTGTCCTGAAGGATGGTGTATTTCAGTATCATGTCGGCATAGATACTACACATATATATCAATGGTGCCCACAATGACAGACTCACATACTTACTGATCCACTGACTCCACGCACTCGCCCAAGGTGGTACGATACTCAGTGCAAAGGCCACAGGACAGAAGATCTTCAGCACGTTCATCATAAATGCCTGACCAAGCAGCATTCCGAAATAGACCACCTGATAGATAATCTCTCCGATATACCGTATCAGCATGTTGATCGTTTCTGCAGTCTTGGTCTCAACGATGACAGCTGCTTCCTTGGCCCACTCCGAAACGGCATTATCCATATTCTTCACTGCGTATGCCACCTCTTCCCACCAATGGGAGTCCTCAGACAGTTTGGCTTCTGCCCTGCGTTTCCTGTCAAGCGAGTCGTTATGTGCCCTGAGTTTGTCAAGGTACTGGCTCTGTAGCTTCGCCTCGTGCTTCTCCAAGGCATCGATACGCTTGTGACTGATGGTAGCCTGGGCTTTCATCACACGTCCCATCTGTTCTCCTGGTGCCGCAACGGCATCGGCAATGGCATTGGCTGAGACGATACACAGCGAGATACCCACAATCCTAAAGAGCTTCATCACATCGATGCCTCGCCGTCCGAGCATCATCATCCAGCACTCATAGCTGGTCACACACATGGCGAGTATCAGTCCCAACGACTTGGCAAAGCCTCCCCACGACCCTAAAAAGAGTGCATGCTGATGGATATAGTCCAACACACTGGTCATCACAGGATCCAATGTCGGCATTCCCATAGTCAGGAACAGACTCCCCACGTTACAGTTCAATAATAGTTCGTTCATCATTTCTGTATTCTCTAACTTCTTATAACTTCGTTAACTTCGCTAATTTCTACTTAGAGACCTCCACGTATCTCATCAAGTCGATGGTACTCTGTGTCACCTTTTCCATGTCGGTCTTCAGTTTGATGTAGCACTCCTCACGCTTCGCATTCTCCAGCTCGTAGCCGTTTCCGCTCTTATGCACGTACTTCACCTGTTCCGTGATAAACTTGTTCTGGTTCGACAAACTATTGACCAACGAGATAACATTGGTATCGCCCTTACTGTTAGCCAAGCAATACGTCAGTCCAGCAGAGATCTTCTTCTGCATATTGTCAAAGTCATCCTTGAAGAGCAAGTAAGCACCGTCAATCCTTCGGTCTGCGGCAGCCAGTGTCTCTTGCTCCAACTGATGCTTGAAGTCCTTCTCCTGTGAGTCCGTCGATTCCTTCGTCCACACATCGGTAGTGGCTCCCAAGGTTCGCTTCGGCACAACAGGCTTCGCATCACTCTTGTTGGGCTTCAGATGCAGATACAGTCCCGACTTAAAACCGTGCCACTCCCATTCCCACTCATGGTGGGCGTAGTTGTTATGGAACAGCCAGTAATAGAACTTCGGCTCAAACCCCAACGGCCCTGTCTCCATCGACCGCCACTGCAAGTATTTCTCTTCGTCATGCACCTGCGCCGTTGCCATCTGTGGCAACAACGCCAGTCCCATCATTATTGTTATCAGTTCCTTTCTCATCCTTTTTACTTTTTTACCTTTTTACCCTTTTACCTTTAAACGGGCCACTCGTTGATCACTGCCTTTCCAATATCTTCGAGCACCGACGAGTTCAGAATCTCCCAGATATGGTCTTCATGCACATACCCACCTACCAACAGGTCACACCACATATAGGCTTGCTGGATGACATCTCGCATACGGGTGATACTCTCGTTCAGCGTCCAGATGATATTCATACGCTCCTTGTTGGTGGCACGGAAGAAGTTCGTCCCTGTAGCAGCAACAGCCACATACATCTTTCGGATATTCTTGATTTCCTTATACACCTTGTTGTTAGCCTCCAAGGTGTACCATGCAACCATCGGCTTACTACTCGCATGATGGGCTGCGAAACTCGTAAACTCAGAATATTCCTTCGTCAACTTGACTGTATTTGTCACGCATCGACTCATCTCTGCTGCAAGGGAGAGGTATGCCAAAGCATCACCGCTTTTCTTATCCAGCGTACTCTTCACCTCGTCATACTTCTTGGCCACATCCTTCACCATATCCTTGATGGTCGCATTGGCTGCCAACTGCTTGTTACTCGCGTCCTCGGCACTCATATTCTGCTTATGCTGGTCAATCAATGCCTCTATTGTCGGCAAATCATGTGGCAAAATCCCAGCCCGTCCTGTATATGGGCTCATCATACCCACCCCTACCACCATGATCATCATTATTACCTTCTTCATCTTTCACTCTAAACTATAAACTCTCAACTATAAACTATACAAAGTCCTCCCATCCTCTTACAATCTCATCCAGCGACCACTTCATCTGCATGGCACTACACCATGTGTCTGGGTCAAGTTCCATCAGCAAATCTTCCAGTCCGTTGTTGGTCTGGCAGATGAATATGAGATATTCCAGATTATTTCGTACAATCACCAAATCCTCCAGAATGTCATTGGCCATACCCATACGGTCAGCTCTCGACATGAAGTTATAGCCGTCATCTTTGCCAATGTTTGCTCTGCCACCTCCACCTGGTATCAGCGAATTGTCCTTCAAGGGCGATTTGATATGTCCGTTGTTCACGATATTCACAAATCCCGCTATACACTGCTCAGTCTTCATGGTCATATTACTGATCTCATTCATACAGAGTGGCAGGTTGATATGCGGTTTCTTCGTGAGCCAGCTCACGGCTACAGGGATATTGGTCACAATATAGAGGGCATTCTCACCGATTAGCCTATAGTATGCACTCTCCTGACCGAAGCCCCCCGTATTCTGCATAGACTGCTTATACAGTTCCCTTATCAGATGGATAGCGGTGGTGTACTCGGCAATGCGCTCCTGCTTTTTCCGCTGTTCGTCAAGGGTGACATTATGTGCTTCCTCCACGGCAGAGGCAGCAGAGGTGTTCGCACCTACCTGTATCACTGTCTTCCAGTCGTAGTTCCATCGCCAGTAGGCATTGGCATGCTGCGTACTGATGAGTACAGCAAGCAGCAGTGCCGTCAGCCTTGTTATTTGTTTACTTATGCTGTCTTTTCCCATAGTTCCATCACTTTTTGTTCCTGATTTACCTTATTGGCGAACTTCAGATACTTACCCGTCAGTCCGGTCTTTTCCATATCCCTGCAGAAGTGCCTGATGCCCTCTACAGTGTCACCGCCATAGTACTTGATATAAATCTTCAGGGCTTCCTTCTCAGCTCTTTCCGTGGTATAGGCCATATAACACTCAGGCGGTTCTTCTACACCATAGACATCCGAGCTTTGCCCTCGGCATATCCAGACTTCCTTGAAGTAGTTGCGTCCCTCATGGTTATCCAGCGAGTTAATCGTAAAGATCTGCTGTCGCTGTACGTCGGTGATACCGAGGATGGCAGCAATCTCATCATATCGGTCCTTGAACTTGCTCTGATCGAGCAGGATCTTGATGTCGGAGTTATTGATGATGGCCTCCTTGACAATCGGAGAGTCTATCACATCACCCAGCTCCTGCGTCACCACACCTGCAATGCCGTGGAACTTTCTTACAGTTTTATACAGGTACTTGATGTACTCTGCCATCGTAGGGGAGGAGATGGCCTTCCATGCCTCTTCGATAATCAGGGCTTTTCTGCCTTTTTTGATACGCATCTTTTGTAGGAATACATCCATGATAATCAGCACCACGATGGGAAAGAGCACGGGGTCATCCTTGATCTTGTCGATCTCAAACACGATGAACTTCTCATCGAAGAGGTTCAAGTCCATGTCGTTATTCAAAATCGTTTCCATCTTACCGCCCTTGTGGAAAGGCTCCAAGATAGCAGCAAACTCATTGATCGGAAAGGCGATGCTCTTCTCCTCCATCATCTGGGGAATGCGCTCACAGGAATATTCATAGAAGGTATCGAAACTCAGATGTGTCACCTTCAGGTCTCGCTTCTGTCGCTCCATACGGGCAATCCTCTGGTCAATCTTCATCAGATAGTGACCTTCTATCAGTTCCGGCATCAGGCGCATCAACTGGTTATTAGCATGCGTCCGCTCACCTGCACTGGCAGCCTGGTCATTAGCCAGATTATGCAGCTTCTCCACGATACGCTGCACCTTGGCATGGTGAGCCTTTTCGTCCTCGGTGTAGGTTTCCTTCTTTTCTGCCGGTTCCGTTTCTTCTGTGCTGATTATATCAGCGTCACTCTCTATCTCCTCAATATACTCTCCGTACTTGCCATTTCGTTTATCAGCCAACAGCAGCTGCTTCCTCAGTTCATCCTTCTCTTCATTGGTATAACCACTAAAGGGATGGAAATAGGCATCGTAGTACTCGTTCAGCACGGTATCAATGATAGTGTCCTCCAGTTTCTCTGGTGCTTCATTACCCTTAAAGATTTGGAAAATGAGCGACTTCAAAAAATTTTTCTTCTCTCCGAAGTTCTGCTGAAACTCCACATCACTCACCTTAAAAGGATTCATGGAGATAGGATGTTCCTTGCTGTACGAGATATAGGTTCCGTGGAAATAGCCACAGATGCCTTCATACGAGTCACCCGTATCAACCATCACCACATCGGTGTCCTGCTCAATGAGCTGACGCACCACGGTATTGGTCGAAAAGCTCTTACCACTTCCTGACGGGCCAAGACAGAAGAAGTTACTGTTGTTCGTCAGCTTCAGCTCGCCTTCCTTACCTGTGAAGTCGATGGCTATTGGTACACCCTGCCTGTCGGTATAATAGACCTTCAGCGGTGTCACCTCGTCATGCTTCATGCGCTCCTTATAGAAGAGACACAGAGCCGAGTCCTGCAAAGTCAGGAAGAGGTCGTAGTCCTTATTGAAGCAGTAAGCATTACCAGGAAAGGAACACATAAAAAGTTCCAACTGGTTATAGGCTGACTTGCTTGGAGCAATGCCCACCTCAAAGAGCTTGGTCTCCAGATAGGAGGTCACCTTCGTCAAGTCCTTCTGCTGACAGGACACAAGAACATTAAAGTTCGTCCAGACCATCGTCTTCTGCTCTGTGGCGATAACTTCCAGCACCTCGTCGATGTCGGCCTTGGCAATCTTGTTGCTGGGGTCTGGCATCGAGGCATGGCGCTTGCTTTTACCAATCAGTCGCTGACGCTCCCTGCGCTGCTGGGGTATCTGTATCACCTGGTTATAGACCACACAGTCTGCCAAAGGCACAGTAGAGAGAAACGACAACAGGTCGGTACTCACCGGGTAGCCATTGACTGGCTTGGTCTGCACGGGATGAATGACCGTAGGCAGGTCGATGACGTCTATATCGACGAGCGAAAAGCTTTTGATGACTCTGTCGCCCATTTTTAAGTTCTCATCGGTACATTTTAGGTTTGTCATCCCGAACGGCCCCTTCTTGAAGTCAAAGGCCATGAATCTGTGGAGATACTCGTCTATCTCCTGTCTGTTCAGCAGATGGTGCTTCAGTCCCTTCTCTTCCAGAATGTCCTTCACCTTCTGGATCTTGTTATTAAACTCAGCCCACTTCTTGGGGTCGTAGGCAACAAAGGTGCTCTTCCTGGTTTCCTGAGTGATAATAATAAAGGTACGTATCTCGGTATAGGGTCTGCCCTCATAGTACCTAAAATAGCTTTCGGTCAAGAATTCCATCCCCGGCGTAATGTCATGGTGGAATTTCTGACGGCAAAAGATGTCCTGCTTTTGCAGGGCATAGCCCTCACCGAGCGTCTGGAGAATATGATCCAGCACGTTCATGAAGGCATAGTACTGGTCGGCATCGGTACAGTACTGCTGCACAGGGTTCTCTATCTCAAAGATGGAGCTGTAGTTACCGGCCTTGTTATACAGCACGGTATTGACAAGTCTTCCCTTGGCATCGGTGATGTCCTCAATACCCGAAAAGAGTCCGTCCAGTGTGTTTTTCCTAACGCTCATACAAGTGATGATAGTGTTTGATTCCTTTTTCTCGTTGTTTCGTATGCAGCCCCTGTCGCTGCTTCATGTAGATGGTCAGCAGACCGCCTCCGGCACTCACGCCCAATATCAGCAATGCGATACCGAGACCGAAGAGCACGTAACCGGCAATAAAGCCGAGAAATGCTGCTCCGAAGGTGGCTGCGGCAATGAGGATAAAGCGCCCCCGGATGCCCATAAACTCCAAGGGCATCTGGAGACCTTTATACACGGGATAGCCGTTATAGCTTGCTTCCATGGTCTGATTAATAACCAAAGAACTTAGGCAGGGCTACGGCCATCGCTACCAGTGCGGCACAACCACCAATGGTCATCATGATGGTCTTCTTCACATCCTGGTCGCCATTGTTCATCTTGTAGAACACGTTGAAGGCTCCGATGATGCTGACCACTGCGGCAATCACATAGAGGAGATTTCTGACAGGGTCGATGTAACCCTTGAAGGTGCCGACAGCTCCCGTGATGGCACTGGATCCGGCATCGGCCATCGCGTAGCCGGTGCTCATCATAAACAACAGGGCCAAAGAGGCCAGTCTCAAACCTTGGTAAGACAAGAAGTTCTTACCAGACTTAAATAAAGAGCATAGTTTGCTCCAATGCTTTTGCATAATGTGTTTTTCATTTTGTTTTTGTCTGTTTTGAACATCTTAAAGTGGGGATTCGTGTTTTTCACAGCTCATCCCGTATGGTATAAATCAACTTCTAATTTCCTCCCCTAAGTTAGGGGAGGTCAGGTGGGGTCTGCTTTTACTCGTACAGTTTCATGACATCCTTCAGCGGAGTACTTCCCGGATTGTCATGCTCCTGTCGGAGGGCATTGTGCAGCTCATCAATGGTAAAGCCGCCGCACATCTGGGTCAGTCCGTCATCCTGAGAGGTTTCGTTTGTTGATTCCTTTGCCAAAGGAATACTCTCCCTAGTTACCTTCACGGGTTGGTACTTATCTACCTCACCTGTGATGTCCACCTCTTCCTCTATCCGCAGGTCATCGCTCAACAGGCTCCCCTTATTAAAAAAGAGGTCATGAATGATCTGATAGGCGTAATAGATGACGTAGCCCGTAATGATAATCGTCAATAGTGTCGTGAATTTCATAGTATTCTCTTTTTCGTGTTATCCTTCGTTTTCGGGTGACAAGTCTCGTGCAAGTGAGCGCAGAGAAAGCTCGTTTTCTATGCCGAACGCAGCCGAGACTCGCAGCTGGATCTTAAATCCAGGTGCAAAAGTACAGCGATTTTTCGAGACCGAACGTACTTTTTTCGCCTTTATATACTTTTCATTCCTTGAATCCTAAAATCCTTAGACTCCAGAAACAAAAAAAACACTGACCCATCCCGAGCCAGTGTCTCAAAATTAATCGTATGAATAGTATTAAATGAACAACAGTTGTGATTTCATCGCTTTATCTCCTAACGGCTGCTGTCTCTCACAGCAAGGTCTGATTCCACAGTCCTTCGTAAGATGCAGCCAGATATAATAGACTCCGTCGTGAGTCCACTGTATCTCCGGCTTACCGTCCTGACCGGTCTTGGTCAGCGTATAACCGTCATCCTTGTAGTTCTCGGCCAACTCCCAATCATCATCACTCTTCTCAACGATGATACCGTTCTGCTTCAGGATGCACAGCAGACCTTCCTCTGGCATACCAAACTTCTCGGCAATCTCAGCGGTACTTCTTGTGAATCCCGCATCTTGCAGGAAATGATCAAAACCAATCTTGGCCACCAGAGCACCACTGGCCTCCATCAGGCCGCAGTGCAAAGGGTCATTCGTCTTAGGCTGATAGCCGTTGACAGGCTCCTGCACAATCTTCATCCGTCCGTCATCACCCTTCACGCGCTTGGTCTCGTAGTGTACGGGGATGTCAAAGATGGTCATCAGTCGCTTGTACATGGTGTTGCAATAAGGAGGCAACAACGCCAGCGATCTGTCCTTCATCACAATATGGATGGTAAAACCTTCGGGACACATCAGGTAATCCTCACCGTCTGGACTCTTCACATAGGAGAATCCTTCCGCTCCGTTTTCCAACAATTCCTCTTCTGCCTCTTCCCAAGAGGAATAAATCAAGGAGAATGTCTCCTTCAGACTGAATGGGAACAAGTCACCATTCAAAAACCTTTCGAAAATGCGAGTGTAATACTCGGCAAAGCCCTCTCCAGAGGGCAAACTAATTTCATTCATCTTGTCTTTGATTAAATTGTTATATACGGCTGCTGGCTTCCACCACACAGCACTGGGTTACTAATTTCGTTTTTCACTTCCTCCTGCGGATGCATAGGCTGAGTCAGGAAGTTCGCCGTCACATGGATGCTCACCATCCTGGCTATCTCTTCAAGGTAGGCTCGCTGTACACGGAAGTCATTGGGTATAAAACCGTCGATATATTCCTTTGGCCACGACTTCAGCGACAGTCGCCTACAGGCAAATTCTTCATTGAACGGCAGATGACACCGCTTTGCATGGATGTACCCAATCAGGATGCTCTTCAGCACATCCTCAAAGGCTTTGTTCTCCACTCTCACGGGGCAGCGGTCGTTCTCCACCTGACGGACTATCATCATCCGTCTACTGTCGCTCAACTCTCCCAACAGAAAGGCTGAGTTCAGCAGATACCCCTTCATCTTCCTGACCTTGCGGGTATTACCTATCTCTACCTCGTACGTCAACTTCTCCAACTCTTCCAGTCGGAGCTTCTTTTCTTCAGCTAATTGCTTCATCTCGTTGTTAATTGGTTTGTAGTGTTATCCTGAATCTCAGGGTGATGGCTAAACCACGCCATCTTCCTGAAGTCCACATTCTCAAAGTGAATATAATACGCCATCTCGTTCATCCTGGAGGTAATCCTCAGTCCCAGATGCTCCCTCAACTGGTCACTGTCCAGATTGGTACTAACCACCATTGGCAACCGTAGCCTGTAGCGTTCCGTAAAGACATTCCTCAGCGGATAGAGGGGATTACCCCACCTCAATATCTCCGCAGGCTCGCAGCCCAGGTCCTCAATACCGAGGTACGACGGCCAAGTCACCAGTTCGTTCCACTCTCTGGTAGTGTCTATCAGGTTGCACAGTTTGGTGGCTTCGCAGATTTTCAGGTTTACCTCATCCGAAAGCAGTCGGTGTTCCACCAGCCACCACAGCGTCTGCCGCATGGCCTGCATCAGCGTGGTCTTGCCCGTAGCGGTACTGCCATCCAGCATAATCACAAAGCGGTTGTCATGATTGTCGGTCAGGATATGGGCCAACTGTCTGATAACGCCACTAGTCAGCTTATTGGGGACGTAGGTGATTCTCCTACCGGCTACCTCCTTGCGATAGGCCATCTCCAGCAGCTCTGCCAGTCCGTCCTCGTCCACGCCAATCTTAGAGCGGTCGGTCATACCCGGCAGCAAAAGACTTCGTCCCTGATGCTTCAACTCCTCTACGAGGGTCTTGATATCCATTGGTTGTCCCATACTGTGTCTGTGTTACTTGCTTGTTCCTGTAAAAATTCTCCAAGACCTTCTGAAAGTGCTGCGGCACCATGATCCAGTCGAAGTCGGCAATCCAGCCCTTCTGTCCCTTCCCGTTCAGGAAGTCACTCGCTGCGGCGTTCATGATAGCCTCCTTGATTTTCTCCTTACCAACTCCCGTCTGCGCTATCAGCAGTTCAAGCGCCTGTCTGCGCTCCGGGGTCTTCAGTGCTACCTGCGGAATAGTCTTACCCTTCATCTGCTCATTGAAGAAATCGACCACTTCATCGAAGGAATCGTTATCACTCTTAATTCTTAATTCTTCACTCTTAATTGGTTTAGCCTCCTCCTCGCGCGTGCGCAGTCCTCCTCCGGCTATTATATTTATCTCTTCTTTAAAAGGTGTGGGGTACGCTTGGGGGTACGTTTGGCGGTCAACTTCGCGGTCAACCTTTACCTCTGACGTTACCTCTGGCTTTACCTCCAAATCTGGCCAGGCAAGCGGAGTGATAGTGATAATCGTATTGTTGTTATCCGTCTGTTTCTCAATGAATTTGTCCTGCTCCAGTCTTCTCAGGAATCGTATAACTGTCGGTTTGGTCACGCCCCACCGTTTTGCCAGCATATTATCCGTAACAAGTACCTGTCGCGGTTGGAGGTAAACCTGCTGACGACCAAACCACACCGTCTTTTCCGTCCAACTGGCCTCACGTCTCAGCTTAGTCCACCATTTCAGGTATCGCTCATTGTGACCGACCCACCCATCCAAGATAACCATTGGAATCATGATGTACCCGGCTGCCCGTTGTTCCGTCTCTTCGTTGTTCATAACCATGAATCTTGAACCTTGAACCATGAACCTAAAGAAGACTGTGGCATCTTGCAGCTGCAAAAGCAGCCTCTATCTGACACTTCGAATAATAATACGGTGAGTTCTGGCTCGTGCCTTTCTTGAATCCTTTGATCAAGCCCTTGCGCACCATCGCATCAAACTTCCTGCTCATCTTACTGTCATTACCCAACCAGACTCTCACCTCCGAGGCCTTCAGCTGGTCTTTCACCGGGTCTAGCTTCTTCACCGCCGACATCGCTCCAAGCGTAGCGGCATCCGTAAGCATCTCCTGTAGTGTTGTCAATGTTAAATCCATACTTTTACCTTATAACTATATTAAATTTTATCAATTATCAAATTTTTTATCGTTTTTTCTTGCAGATTTCAGATAAAATACTTATCTTTGCACCCGAATTGCAGTCAAAACGGCGGCAAAATTACAGATATTTACAGATACAACCAAGAGATTTTTTAGTTTCATTCCCAAATTAGATGACTTTTTGCAATTTTTAAGAATTATGACCACATACAACGAACAGGAAGCCATGCAAGGCGTAGCACGCAGATTCGCGCAGACAGCCGAAGAACTGCATATTTCGGGAGCACAGCTCTTCCGCGAAGGTATCGTCTCAAACGAACAGGTTCTGAGCAAAATCAAGAACGGTTGGCAAAAACCTGCCAGAAAGTCCATCGATCTCTTCTGCCAGAGATATGGCGTAAGTGCAGCATGGATGTACACTGGCGAGGGCAATCAATACTTAAACAGAGGTCCCATTATCGAACGCCCTAAAGAAGAACCTGACGGGAAAATGCTATATAATGCCGATTTCAACACCTGTATTGGCAGCGATGGACAATTAGCACTAGGACTTGAAGGCAAGCCTTTTGCATTTCCGTTGACTGATGACATCGATTTCTGGTGTACCAACAACGATAAGTCTCTTGAACCTATGATCACAGTTGGAGATATTATCGCCTTGAAAAAACTGAGTAATTGGAAGAACTATATTCCTGGAAAATACGTATGCGTGGTCATTACCAAGGATTACAAGGTACTGCTTAAGGTGGCCGTTACACAGGATGATCCAGACAGTATCACTTTCATTCAGTTTGACAATGACAAACAGCTAGAATGTAAAATCCCTAAAAACGACATCATCGAAATCTATAAGGTTGTCTTCCGCATCAACCGCCCTTGACGGCCTGCCCAAAACGAAACATCCCCCGACTCAGTTCACGAAGCACTGAATCGGGGGATGCCCTATATACCATACGTTGCGAAGCCGGCCATCGCCAACTCCACATTCTCCTTTACATCTTATATCTTCCTTCTGACATCACACATCTGTTCAGTTCTTCATCCAAAGCCACACCTACGGGCATAGTTTTCCCGTAGCCCAGAAAACCTCCAAACCCAAAGTCCATGAGGTATGCCGGGATTCCCGTGTAGTTTGAACTATCGAACTGTCTCATTCTTTTTCCTTTCTTATCTCGTGCCCTGCGGTTTCCCCGCAGGTCTCTTTTCCATATTAGCAGTCACTGTTCCCTGCGGTTCTCCGCAGGGCCTTAGCCTCTATTCATACTGATTCTTATGCTTATATCGCTCACACAAAGCAAGCAGTTCCTTAAACTTCTCCACCCTCTCTGGCTTCAACGTCCCAGCATTCATCTGTTTCCTGTTATGCTTCAACCACGTATAATATTCACCTCTCTCCTCTGCATCATACTTAGACGGATTCCGCTTATTGGTCTCTATAAACTTCACCACCTCATTATATCTTGCAATCCACTTTTCGTCCTGTGTCATATCTCGACTTCCTCTGCCTCCTGAATGTACTTCTGTAGTTCTGCCTTATACAAATGGTCTATATGCTCCAGTATATACAAGTACTCCATTCTCTTCCCTGTCTTTATCTGCCTCCCGTTTTGTGAATACTCAACACACAACTTATGAGCATCTTCCATGATATGATTCAGAGAATTCTTCTTCATCGCCATATTGTCACATGCATTCGTCAGCTTAAGTGCCTCCATAATACCATCAGCTATTTTCGCGGCATTATAGCCCACCACCACAAAGTCATAACTGTTCATCAGGGTATCTCTCGCCTTTGTTATACACTCATAGTCTGTCACCATCTTACGTATAGCCTCATTCATCAGACTACCGATATTCTCCCGCGCATAGATGTAGTTGTACAATTGCAATCCTATCAGTACCGTCACCAGCAAAGCCAATATCCCTACGATGACTCCAAGATAATCCATTCCATTTCTCCATTCCTCGCGACCACACGACATGCCCAAACTCACGAAGCTCACCACAAATGTCGCAAAAAACATGAAATATATAATGTGTTCCTTCTTCATAATTCAAACTTGTCTCATTTAATCCGTTTATAAATAGTACTATCACATGTGTCGTAACGATGGAACACGCAATCATAGTAATTCTTCGTGTCATTACCAGCCGCAGGGTAATGCTTGTCGAACTGATTCAGAATAGTATTGTGATGTTTCATCTCGTGTCTTATGTCATTCCTCCATTCTCTCAGTTCTTTTTTCTCCACATCCTCCACCTTCATTTGATGCTTATATTCCTTCCATACACAGATACCTAACAGAATCATTAGTAATACAAAAAGCAATCTTAACCAAAAAGCGCAGATTAACCCCCATAGTACTTTCATCCACAGAGTCCATCGGCTGCTATTTCTATAACAGTCAAGAGTATTCCTGATGTTATTCAGAAATTCATGCCAAACATGGTGGCCATGATTAATGTTGATTTGATTGATATAAATGCCAAATTGGCTGTGTGCTGCTTGGCTAAGTTGTCTTACTACAATTCTGTCATTTGTTCCAATATGATATACATCGCCCTCAAGCTGTGCATTTATATCATCGAGGTTCGTCAGGTCGTCCATTACATCACCAATAGTCTCTTGTATTGGTCTCAGTTTTATAGGCAATGCTCTTCTTAAATCTTCGTCAAAACCTTCCAAAGCACTATCCAAATCATCGATTCTCGAAAGCAAGACACTTCCTGAGATGGTTGAATCAAGCACCCCATGAAAAATCGCTTCTGCTTGTTTCTGGTACTCAGACAGGAGATGGATATAGTAATCTTTGACAGCCCTATGTTGAGAGTCGCGAACACTATACCAGTGGGCCAGATAGAATCCAACAACCACAGTAATCAGTATCTCCAGAATATTAAGAATATCCGAAAAACTCATTAGCGCGTCCTTTTGTCCAGATTACCACTTTCATTAACGTAGAATAACTCGAATTCCCCTTTTGAGTGCTTCAGATTTGGCTGAGTTTTCCGTTTCTGTTCCCATTGTGGATATGTTTCACTCAAGATTTTTGTCTTACGCCTTCTGTTAACAACAGTTGAGATAAACACCACCTTTTCTACAAGTCCCTTTGTAAAGTCGTAAACCAACTCCCCAAATGCCTGATCAAGAAAAGAGGACGGATATCCTGCAGTGCCATCAAGCTCAACTTCCAGTATCTTATTATCCTTTATACACTGACTCATTGCTTCATTAAGTACAGTCACATAGAACTCTTCTCCTGAATGTGCCCCTTGGTTCATGAACCTGGGACCAGGTGCTTCTGTGAAGTCTAATACTCTGATAGTGATCTTATCCATGTCTCATAATTATTTTTTGACAAGGTCCATGTAATCATAACACCCATGAACTCATTGTCTAATTGTATATTTTGGTCTGTATCGAAATCAAAGAGGACACCATTGGTGAGAACCATCAGGCTTGAAATGAATCCTTCCCGATAGCTTTCATAAATTTCTGGGAGTCCTTTATGACGATTAATCTCTCCTGTTCTTGACTTGTATTCTCCCAAGAATAGTCTTTTCAGTACATCGTGGTCTTTCCTGCCCCTCACAAAATCAGAAAACATATCACTCCTTTTCTTCATCAGTGTTTTTAAGATTCCTTCTCCTGTGTCAGTAAGAATAAATCTCATAGTACCGTCTGCTTCCTTGAAAATTGACACCAGCCAGTTCTTATCTATATCTTGGCGGTTAGCATGCTCAACAGAGTTTGCACAGATTTCTATCATGTTCTCATAGATAGGAGGATAATATTCTTCGCGTCCAATCAAATATTTCATACATTTCTTGACTGAATTACTGATTCTGTCTGATTCCACAGCACTCTTTCCGACCATGTACATCTGATTCTCGTAATCCACGTCATTAGAAATTTCTATGTTCGTCTTTAGCAACTTCAGGAAACCAGATTCAATAATAAACTTTCGTTTCAAAGAATCGTCTGGATAGTTTCCATAACAACTCACTTTATGAGTAGCCAGCTTGTTGATTTGTGCTAGTAAAAGGCAAATACAGAAGATGTCTATATCTTTTATAGCTCTCATGTCCATCCAAATTCTTTTCACATCGTCCCTCTTGCCAATTTGATAGGTATTGTTTATATATCCTAGAACTCCTTCAAGGTTACTTATAGAAAATTTATTTGGAACGTAGGTCACTTCCCACCCGAAAAATGGAGACTGCTGAAAAGTCCTATTATTAGATTTGTTTTTCGGTAGGTTACATCTTCTTATATTCCTTTTTTTGACATAATCATTCCATCTGCGACGCTTTCGCATTACAGAAGACTCTTTTAGCCTAATCTGTCGAATCGTTAGTTTTTCCATTTATAAGAAGGTGTCAAGAAATACAAAGGAGTCATGCCGCTGTTATTGGTATAACAGTTCTCATGACTCGCTTTCCTGGATTACCGTTCTCTGTGCTTCTTGCCCCATTGTGGCCAGAAAACATAGCTACAGAATTGCCAAATAGCACTCAAAAATATCCTCATTCGATGCTTGCTTTGATGGTATCAACGATGTATTTCACATCCTCATCCGTAACATACGGACCGGCGGGCAAACACATACCCACCTTGAAGATGGCCTCACTTACACCATTCACGTATGCAGGCGCATTCTTATACACCGGTTGTTTGTGCATGGGCTTCCATACAGGACGGGCTTCGACACCGGCTTGATCAAGTACCACACGCATCGCTTCTACGTTGTCATTCGGCTGGCAATCGGTAGTCGCGCTATCAGCCACATGGATAACACCTGCAGCACCACCAACAGCCCCCTTGACTACTGTCTTATATGCATTCTCCTGTCCCTTCACCTTTACATTCTCATCAATAGTGATGGTGCAAAGCCAATAGTTAGAATCATACTCACCCGTTGTAGGCTGAGAGTGAACTGTTATTCCAGGAACATCAGCGAGCAGTTCTTCATACAGCTTCTGCACATGCTTATGGTGAGCGATATGGTCATTGGCTACAGTCATTTGTCCACGTCCTATACCTGCACAGATATTGCTCATACGATAGTTATAACCAATCTTCTCGTGCTGATAATAAGGATAGCTCTCACGATACTGAGTAGCGTACATCATGATTTCGCGCCAAGACTCTTCATCGGGAGTAATCAATGCCCCACCACCAGAGGTGGTAATCATCTTGTTTCCATTGAACGACAGCACACCATACTTACCAAATGTACCCAGCACTTGGCCATTGAACTTTGAGCCAAAACCTTCTGCGGCATCTTCCACCACAGGAATCTCGTACCTATCAGCAATCTCCATAATACGGTCAATGCGATAAGGCATACCGTAAAGAGCCACAGGCACAATAGCCTTTGGCTTCTTGCCAGTCTTAGCTATTCGGTCTTTGATAGCCTTTTCCAGTAGCTCCGGATCCATATTCCACGTCTCTTTCTCCGAGTCCACAAATACAGGAGTAGCTCCAAGATACGTGATCGGATGCGACGAGGCACAGAATGTGAAGCTCTGCACAATCACCTCATCCTCAGGCTTCACCCCACATGCAATCAGCGACAGATGCACTGCCGCAGTACCTGCTGATAGTGCTACCACACGTTTATCTTGACCAACAAACGTTTCCAGGTCTTTCTCAAACCCATTCACATTCGGCCCCAAAGGAACCACCCAATCCGTATCGAATGCCTCCTTGATATATTTCTGTTCAATACCTTCATCGCTCATGTGCGCTAAGCACAAATAGATTCTCTTTCTTTCTGACATAATATATTGTGTTTATATTTCTATAATCGATTTAAGCAACCTTCAACCTCTCCTTGAAATAGTTAATCGGATACTTCTCAAAAGCATTCTTATCATCTTCCGACATCCTCTCCCAATAGAAGTCAAACGAAACCTTGTCTTCCAAGAGCAATGCGATACCGCATTCAAACATTGAATTTTCTGTTTCTTTCAACTGCAACAATTTCAGTTCCTTCATATCCGACTCCGTCAGTCCTGGGTGCCGTTTCAGCAGTTGATACCTGTTGAGCGTGTTGGCCATTCTTCCCTCTGCGTTCTTATCTTTCGCAACCAGCCAGTCTGTCAGTTTCATGGCCGTGCTATACATCAAATGCTTCTTCTCATCATTGTCCCTTACATCGTCGTATGCCGCAATCAGCTCCAACAAGAACAAGTTCGCACGTTCATATACATGCGGATTCTTCTTTAGGCTGGAGAAAGAGGGAATAACATCGTGATATGGAAAGTTGTCACACTTCACCAGCCAGTCTTTTTCAAATCTTGCATAAATACTCTCTCTGAATGTCCCGTCTGGATAATCATACGTGGCTCTGATGTCATTCGACCTGTCAAAAAGACTCCGTATCGAATATTTGCCCGATTCACATTTCAATACGAGTAGCCACAACGTAACATTCGACACCTCCACGTAGTTGATACCTTCAACGGCGTTCGTTAATGCCAGTTCTTCGTTATGCCCTACTCCTCTTACGATAGTTTCCAGTGTTTTCGACTCCTTTCTGGTGATATTCGACAGGTCTATATCGAAATTTAGTCCCAGTTTGTCGAGTGTTTCATCCAGTTCTTTCCAGTTCGGTAGGTTCTTCTCTATCTGATTCACCATAGGTCCATCAGGGAACGGAATGGCCAAAGTTCTTTCACCAATACTCATCTTCTGGTGTTTGTGTAGGTCTAACAAAAACTCAGCCTCCCTGATAATATCTTTCAAATGTGTCGCAGCCCTTTTCACATTGATGGTGGCTTGTTCTGGGTGCATATCTTCATCCACCTTCATTGTTAGCCTGAAACATCCCCCAATAGAAAAAGTCAGCATGTCTTTCTCAAGTTTGGTCTCAAATGACTCATAATAAGTTTTCCTGGCTATACTTACGCTTTCCTTTTGGTTCTGTATCATCGTGAGCCACATCGGGCCTTCACCTATTGGAATCTGAACATTTTCATCCACATTGGCATAAAGATAAATCGGCCTGCTTACTATTGCATGGTATAGCGAAGATATCTTGTCTGTCAGCGGCAAGTTCAGCGAGAAAGAGTTGATACCCTTCTTTTTCAAGTCCTCAAAACTTAGCGGGTCGCTGTCAGCAAAACTAATCTGTTTTTGGCAGTCAACCCTGAATTGAACCAGTTCCTCCTCCACTTTTCCTAGGTCTGTCGGCATTGGGTACATCTTTACCGATGCTGAAGCCTTCTCTTTATGAGCGCGGATAATATTCCTCAGCAAAATGGGTGTTAGCAACCGATAGAATATCATGCACTCGCCGTCGTATTGCTGAACCACATAATACACTATTCCCTCGTGCAGGTAGTTTTTCAGGCAGTTCATTTTGATCAGGAACTTGAAGTCTTCCGTTTTGAAGCCTTCCTTCATCTGATGTGCCTTCACCTGAATAGGTAACCGACCTATCAGCGAGTCATTCTTATCCTTGTCTCCATTATAAAGCAGCAAATCTCCATCCCACATCGGAGTGCGGTCATTCTGTTGTATCTCCGCAGAAACCACCTGACTTCCAACGAAGAAATTTTCCAGAGCCAGTACTGCTCTCTTTTCTATTTCCTTTGTACTGACCTTATTCTTGCCCATAGTTTATAATGTCACCCTCACTCATAAAAGTTCTACACTCTCGCGCTCAGCAGTTCCCCTTCGTTGAGTTCAGCCACCGTTCCCTGCGGTTCTCCGCAGGATATTTCCTATCCCCACTGGTTATGCTTGTAAAGCTCTACCAAGAAGTTATCGGGCTGCCTCCCCATTTTCTTAGTATATCCCATTGCAAGATAGTTTCCCACTGGAGACAATAGCAACGGAATAACTTCTTTACGCTGGAATGTACTGAACAAACAGTCCCAACCGTCATTAATCTCATGCAGATACTGTCTCACTTCTTCATGGGTAAATGGCTGTTGGGTGGCCATTAGGTCGTCTAATGCTTGTACCATATCCATATGCCCTTGCGCCACAAACATCTTCTTCAGCACTTCCGATGAAGATGTGATAAAGAAATACTCAGTATCATCAGTCATCTCAGGATTCTTGGTTCCGTCAAAACTGATAATGCGCATATCGTTCAGACCGAACAAATTTATTCCTCTATTAATACAGGGATGGCTCTTTGCGAATTCCTTAAATTGTCCAAATGTTCCACGATGCCGGAACAGCAAATCGTAGTTTCTCAGCAATATATCCTCATAGCTGTAGCCCGACAACAAACCTGACATTGGATAAATACATTGCATCTGTCTGCCAAAGGCAATGTCCAGTCCTGTAAGGTTTCCCAAATCTCTGAACATTTCACCATACTTACCAAAAGTATGATTCATCATAAATGGCTCAGGATGGATTATGCTCCGCAATAGTAGTGCTGCCAGCAATGCCTTCAACGGCTTCGACAGCTTTGCAGCTTTCTCTATTGCATCTTCTATGACCACCCTTTCCGTACATTCTTCCTCTACGTTTAGGCGATCAATCAGTAAATCCATCAGTTCTTTTCTCTTCTCATCGTCCTCTGTACCAACTGTTTCCATAATCGTTTTATGGATACAAAGCTGCATTGCAGGCTTTTTCAGCTTTTCTATTCTCTCTTTGTTTTCAAGAGCGTCAAGCCTGTCATAGAATTCTTTTTGAAACGACTCCAGTATTGCCATTATCTCTTTCTTAGCATCGCTGGTTAGACGTTCCACTTCCGTCCTCACAGTTGCCTCACAAACATCCTTCACCTCGCTGTACGTCATTCCATTGTGGATATGAATGTCACCCTTGGCTTGGTTTACTGTAGAGTCGTGTATATTCTCAGCCTTTTGTTCTGCGTCAAACATTCTTCTCCTCCTTCTCATTTATATTACCACCAGCTTGATTAATGCGGCTATTGGTCACATTACTAATATTTTGCTTATTCTGACTGCCTCTCTTCAGCAGATAGAATATTCCCGATACCACTGCTACCAGAACAGGTGTCAGCCACACAGAGTTTTCTTTTATGATTTCTATCATCTCTCCCATAACTCAAATCAATTCTCTCACCTCGTTTCTTTAACACATAATCATGTCAACAAAAATGCATCAGCTATCCAATTGTGATGTATCAAACTCCAGCACCTTATGATTCTCCACAAACCATCTATCTTGGTCTTGTTCCATCTCTACCGTAAACTTACACGGCACGTAGTAGTCATACTCTGGATCGTCATTATCGAACCATGCCATCAGTTGGACGGTGCAGTTTCCGCTTAGTTCCGCTTTCTTTCCGTCAACATACACACCTGTAAACTCAGCATCAATAATATCATCTACCCGACTATGAGTGCCAAACTCTCCAAATTCGCCTGGATTAATATCATTAAGATACTTCTCGAACTCCAGTTCAAAGCCCTCAAAGCCATTTTTCATCGTTATTGGTACATAGTTGGCATATATCACTTTCAGATCTGCACCCATCTCATGTGCAATATCATACAGTCGCATGATGTACTCCCTTGGTTTAGACTTTGTCGCTATCTCAATGAGAACCTTCTCATCGTCTCTCGTTGCAAAAAGGTCTGACTTAAAGGTTGTATCCTCCAAAGGGTACTCTCTCTTTACTTCAAATCCTTTTGCCACGTAGTCGTCATATATCTGATCTTCTACCATCCTATACCAATACCGGCGTATGTATTCCTCTCTTATTTCCATATATCCTCCAGTTTAAAGTGGTAAAACTTATCAGTCATCAGACCGCACTCAAAGTATGTACAGCTCTTCCAGTTTCTGTCCTGTGACTCTAAGAAGTCAAGCAGTCGTGTCGCTATATCTTTATCAAAGTAACTGATGTTTATCCCTGTCAAATTATTGTCTTTGCATACTATCGATTGACTAAGGGCATACCCGATCTGATGGTCATCGCGATACAAGAACTTGCAGAAGCTGTCTATTGTATATTTCAAGATATTGTCAATATCCCTCTCGCATCTGTTCTTACAGATGTATATCAACTGTACATACAGCTTATCAGAATAAGCATAATGAGTCTTTCGCCCCTGTTGTAAAGGGTATCTTTGTTTCATCAAAGATAGCAACTCCTGCTCATAATCACTATGGTTAGCCTTGCTATTCACCGATACAGGTTCTCTTTCTATCAGTAGCGTAAACATCGTGCTATAACTTATCCTCCAATATCCTATATTACCTCCCCAGCATACTTCATATTCTTCCCGAGAACCGTACAGAGTATCATCTGGAAATCTTTGATGAAAGAATAGTGGTGATAGTAGTAACAATTCAGGCGAACCTTGTCTGGATAGATAACAGTATCATTGTATTCCACTGCTATCTCCTGCATGGAACGTGAATCACCAGCTGCCTGCTTTTTGGCCACATACTCAGAAATCATCTCGTCCTCCAACCGATACTTCAATGTAGCAGGCCCGGTGATTCCAGGACGCAACTTCAGCACATCTCGATCATCACCTTGCAGTTTATCCGCATACCCAGGCACATCCGGCCTTGGCCCCACAAAGCTCATGTTGCCAATCAGCACATCCCAAAGACCAGGCAGTTCGTCTAGCTTCCAATGCCTCAATTTCGCACCCAGCGGAGTGATGCGAGAATCCCCCGCCACGCTCACAGTACTACCATTATGTTCAACCGTCATCGTCCTAAATTTATGACATTTAAACAACCTTCCATTAAGACCCACTCTCTTCTGTACAAAGAAAGCAGGCCCTCCAGGCATCTTGATCTTAACCAGTATTGCCACAATCAGCAGCACCGGCCACAGCGCCAACAACCCTATCAGGGCTACCACCCTGTCAAACATCCATTTCAATAGCATAAATTCACTTTTCAAACAATTCCACCTTTCTCACCAACTTTGCATCCTGTACTTCCAATCGAATGACAATAAGAGCAAAGATGTGATAAACAATGGCTAATCCTATAACATATATGTAGCAGAAGGACAATCCTCCGCTCAATTCATAATCAGACCGCAACATGGCAACGGCACTCGCCAATAATATCGCCACTATACCTGGCAATACGCGGAATCGTTTATCTATTCTGTTGACCATATCCTTTTTCACCTCGTCTGTCGGGTTCTTCAATTGATGAATATCCCTCACCAATACAGCGTCCTGCTTCCAACGATTCCATACATAAAAAGCCACAACAGCAATTATCAAGAAGAGTATCGGGAAACTGTCACCCGGTATCTTGTGCAGAATATCCTCAACCACA
>ERZ842401.2482-NODE-2482-length-24653-cov-93.433003_pt1 | contig 24653 bp, 21 predicted proteins | sample MGYA00521270_ERZ842401 | MGnify/ENA primary metagenome ERZ842401 (study PRJEB31892, sample SAMEA3878208) | bioreactor metagenome | biome: Moose rumen | place: Sweden | collected 2011-10 | study: EMG produced TPA metagenomics assembly of the PRJEB12797 data set... | reverse complement strand
TGCATGGTGCCAACCACGCCATCATGGCTCAGATGCAGATTCGTTTAGATTACGCAAAGAAAAAATAAATTGTAAATTGTAAATCGTAAAATTGTAAATTCTCAAGATGTTCATTAAGATACTCCTTACCGTCATCTTCCTGGCCGTGATGATTGGCGTCGGACTGTACACCCGCAAACAGGCCAGCAGTGTTGATGGATTCGTATTGGGCGGACGTGCCGTTGGTCCGTGGCTGACAGCCTTCGCCTATGGTACTTCTTATTTCTCGGCAGTAGTCTTCGTGGGCTATGCCGGACAGTTCGGATGGAAATACGGCCTCTCGTCGACATGGATTGGCGTGGGCAATGCCGTGATCGGCTCCTTGCTGGCCTGGATCGTACTAGGTCGGCGCACAAAGCTGATGACGCAGCATATCGAGTCGCGCACGATGCCCGACTTCTTCGGCACACGATTTGGCGATCAGGGCTTGCGCGTAGCGGCTTCGATCATCGCTTTCGTGTTCCTCATCCCCTATACCGCTGGCGTGTACAAAGGCATCTCGACGCTGTTTGAGATGGGCTTTGGCATCCCCTACGAGTATTGCGTGGTCATCATGGCCATCCTGACGGCGGTCTACGTCATTCTGGGCGGATACAAGGCGACGGCGATGAACGACTTCATACAGGGTATCATCATGCTCTTTGGCATCGTGGCTATCATCGTGGCCGTGCTCAATGTACAGGGTGGATTCACGGCAGCTATCGAGAAGATGGCTGCGCTGCCCAGCGATGCCGACAGTACGGTGAATGGCGGCTTTGCCACGCTCTTCGGTCCTGACCCCTGGAACCTGCTGGGTGTGGTCATCCTGACATCGCTCGGCACCTGGGGACTGCCACAGATGGTGGGTAAGTTCTACTCGATTACCGACGAGAGTGCCATCAGGCGTGGCACCATCATATCGACCATCTTCGCACTGATCGTGGCTGGCGGCTGCTACTTCCTGGGTGGCTTTGGCCGTCTGTTCGGCATGCCTCCCGTGCTGCCTAACGGCAAGCTGGCTTTCGACAGCATCGTACCGTCAATGCTCGTGACGCTGCCCGACGTGCTCATCGCCCTCGTGGTGCTGCTGGTGCTCTCTGCGTCAATGTCGACGCTGGCATCGCTCGTGCTTACGTCCAGCTCAACGATGACACTCGACCTCATCTACCGCGACAAGAAGTCGGCACCTGGCGAGGTGGAGGATGGTAACATCGACGATATCGTAGCCGAGAAGATTGAGCGTCGTAAGGTGGTGGTGATGCGCGTGCTCATCATGTTCTTCATCGCCATCTCGCTGCTGATCGCACTGAATCCGCCCACATTCATTGCCCAGCTGATGGGTATCTCATGGGGTGCGCTGGCTGGTGCCTTCCTCGCTCCCTTCATGCTAGGACTCTACTGGCGTGGCGTCACCACAGCCAGCGTGTGGGCATGCTTCATCTGGGGCGTGGGTATCACGGTGGTCAACATGCTCATCGGCAACCCCATCAACCCCATCAACTGCGGTGCCATCGCGATGGTAGGCGGTTTCCCTGTCGTCTGGATTGTCAGTCTGCTGACACCGAAGATGCAGCGCAGTGAGGTAGACAAGATTTTCAAATGCTATCAATAATACGTTAACACGATGTGGAATAAACTATGGTCTATCCGTGAGGGCTTTGTCATAGGTGGAGGGCTCATCATAGCAGGACTGATGCTCGAAATGAGCATAGGCCCTGTGGTATGGGACAGCTTCCGATGGCCTGCTAACGGTATCGTGCTGGCAGGATTCCTGGCGATGATTGTCGTCTGCCACCTGTTGCGTCAGAAGGTGTACGCCTTCCGCTTCCTCACCTCTTACCAGGCTGCCCTCCCCGCTATGGTTTATGCCGTTGTGCTGACGATTGTCATGGGACTGACGCGCCAGCAGATCAACGGCACGTGGCTGAACAACATGCTGACGTTCTGGCCCTTCGTCCTGATGTATGTGTACATCACCGTCATCCTGGGGCTCATCACCCTCCACCGGTTCAGTACGCTGCGACATTGTCGCAGCATACGGGACCTCACCTTCCTGCTGAACCACCTGGGGCTCTTCATCGCGCTGACCACCGCCACGCTGGGCAATGCCGACATCTCACGCGTGAAAATGATCTGTGGCGTGGACGAACCGGAATGGCGGGCGGTGACCAATGAGCAGGCCATCATCGAACTGCCGCTGGCCATCGAGCTGAAGCAGTTTATCATGGAAGTGTACGACGACGGTTCACCCAAGCGCTTCGCTTCAGATATCCAGGTGCTGACGCAGTCGGGCAAGAACATCAAGGCGACGGTGGATGTCAACAAGCCCGTCGAGGTGGACGGATGGAAGATCTATCAGTACGGCTACGACCAGCAGGCCGGTGCCCGGAGCCGTATCAGCATCTTCGAACTGGTGAGAGACCCCTGGCTGCCCGCTGTCTATACGGGCATCTTCATGATGCTGGCTGGGGCCTTGTTGATGTTTGTCTTTGGAGTAAGGAGGGCGGAGTCATGACGTGGGAATCATTCATCTATTTCGCCATCTGCGCCGTGCTGCTCTGGGTGGCAGGCAGCTATCAGGCCTGGAAGGACAAAGCCAAGAGTGCCTATGCGTTGACCATACTGGGTCTCTGTGTCTTCTTCGCCTTCATCCTGTCGATGTGGATGTCGCTGGAGCGCCCACCGCTGCGCACCATGGGCGAGACGCGTCTGTGGTACTCTTTCTTCCTGCCGTTGGCAGGTCTGATGGTCTATTCACGCTGGCGATACAAGTGGATTCTGTCGTTCTCTACCCTGCTGTCGGTTGTCTTCATCTGCGTCAACCTGCTGAAACCCGAGATACACTCGAAGACGCTGATGCCTGCCCTGCAGAGTCCGTGGTTCGCACCTCACGTCATCGTATATATGTTTGCCTATGCCCTGCTAGGTGCCGCTGCCGTCATGGCGGTCTATCTGCTGGTGCGTCGTCGCTGGTCGCAGCAGGAGGCGGAGATTACCGATAACCTGGTGTATGTCGGACTGGCCTTCCTCACCTTCGGCATGCTCTTCGGAGCACTATGGGCAAAGGAGGCATGGGGACACTACTGGTCGTGGGACCCCAAAGAGACCTGGGCGGCCATCACGTGGCTGGCCTACCTGGTGTACATCCACTTCCGCCTGTATCGTCCACAGCAGCTCACCCCTGCCCTGTGGATGCTCATCATCTGCTTCGTCCTGCTGCAAATGTGCTGGTGGGGCATCAACTACCTGCCCTCCGCACAGGGTTCGAGCGTTCATACCTATAGCATGTAGAATAAATATCGTCATCAGCCTATGCCGTTAAGTCGTATCAAACTACCCGTCCTGAGAGCACTCCTGTTGCTGGGTGTCGTGCTATGTACTGCCTGTAATGACAGTCTTGAAGAGTTGTTCCGTCCGACGGAGAAAGAGCCTGTAGTCAGCCCACTCGCCATAAAACTGGGATTCTCGAAGGAGCGTCCCCTGGTCATGGGAATGAACACGAGTTACGCTCCCCTGCAATATGTTGACAACCACGGTACGCCCTGCGGCAATGATGTGGAGTTCACCAAACGGCTCATGCAACGCATGGGCATCCCCTTTACCTTTGCCCCTAACCACTGGGACAAGATGTCGCCAGGCATCATCGAGGGTAAGTACGACCTCGGACTCTTGGTATACTCGCCCTACCGTAAAGACCTGACCAATTACTCGAATGCGGTGTTCCGCATGTACTACCAGATCGTCTATCGCAAGAAAGACTATGCGGATTTCGACTTCCGACACCTGAAGGGAAAGACCATCGCCTACATGAAGTCAAGACCCATCGGACTGATGCTCACGGACGCTGGAGCCAAGGATGTGCGCATCACTGACTTGGGGGCTGCCTTCAAAGAACTGGCGGAGGGGAAATATGACGGACTGATCTGCTACCGCTTCCAAGCCACTCATTACATCAATCTGCTACACCTGGAGAAGCAGCTGCAGACGGAGGAACTCTCGCTGGAGCCCCGCGAATACTGCTATGCCAGCCACGACAAGCGACTCATTGAAGCTATCAACGACGAGCTGAGAAAGACGGAGACCATCAGCATCATCGACGAGGTGTATGGCGACAACGTGCTGACGCAGTTTGGCGTCATCAAGATACCGGCATGGGTATGGCTGCTGGGAGTACTGCTGACCTTCCTCTTCCTCGTCATCTTCAGCATCAACCGCTACCGCCTCAGTAAGCGTCTGCAACAGGCCCACGACAAGCTGCAGGAAGCCTACTTAGGACTGGCAGAGAAGAACGTACAGCTGAAGATAGCCAACGAGCGTGCCGAGGAATCGACGCGCATGAAGAGCAACTTCATCAAGCAGATATCGCACGAGATACGCACACCGCTCAATATCCTCAGCGGCTTTACACAGCTTATCACCACCACGACGGTACGCCTGTCGGATAAGGATAGGATTGAGGCGGGCGAAGAGATCATGAAGAATACTTACCGCATCACGGGACTGGTGAACAAGATGCTGGAGCTGTCGGACATCAACAGCCAGGTGGTGCTGGAGCGGAATGACACGGTGACACCGCTGCAGATAGCAGAACAGGCCATCAGCGCTTCAGGCATCAACGATGCCCGCCATCTGGTATTCACGCTGCAAACGCTGGAAGGCTCGCTCACGCCTTTCAAGACCGATCAGCGTGCGGCTGCCCGTATCCTAGAGCTGCTGCTCGACAATGCCATCAAGTTCACACGGCCTGCCGAAGCGTATCTGACACAGGTGGACAGCTCGGCAAAGAAGCAGAGCGTGAAGCTGACCATCAACAACAGTAAGGACACGGTACGATTTATCGTCGACGACACGGGCATAGGCATTCCTCCGAAGGAGGCAGAGCATATCTTCGACGAGTTTGTACAGCTGGACGAATACTACAACGGAACAGGTGTAGGACTGACGGTAGCACGGAGTCTGGCGCGTCGCCTAGGAGGCGATATCCGACTAGATACCGCACATACGGCTTGCACCCGATTCATTATCAAACTACCGGTATAGGGAATTAGTCTTTCTCGGCCTCCTTGGCTGCCTTACGGGCTGCCTTCTCAGCCTCCTTGGCTGCTTTGCGAGCGGCTTTCTCTTGGGCCTTGGCTGCCTTGCGAGCAGCCTTCTCTTCTGCCTTGGCAGCCTTACGAGCGGCTTTCTCTGCATCCTTGGCTGCATCCTCAGCCTCCTTGGCGGCTTTACGGGCAGCTTTCGCCTCGGCCTTGGCGGCTTTGCGAGCAGCTTTTTCTTCGGCCTTCTGCTGTTTCTTAGCCTCCCGCTTTGCCTTTTCCTCGTCAGAGAGGCCATGGAACTTGATGCCTGGCTTGATCTTGGTCTTCTTCATCTCATTGGTGTTGGTGAAGGAGAAGGAGCAAAGCAGGTCGACACGTTTGCCACGGACATTGACATTGCCTTTGGCAATAGCACCATTACTCTTCAGAGTGAGGACTGTGTTACGGACATGTAACAACCCACATTTCGCTTCATAGACTTCGGCATTCACCTCACCCATCGGCAGCTTTCCACCCACCTTCTTACGCATGATGGCTGTTCGCGGCTTCGAGATGTCAAACTTGAAATCGGCCTTGAAGGCTACCTTCTTGATGTCGGGCATATCCATCGCCTTACCGAAATGAAGCGAGTCGGTGCGCACGGAGCCTAAGACGTACTTGTTGTTCTCGTCGAGGGCGAAATTGAAATCAAGTTTGCCCACGGCAGTGGTCAACCGACCGGCAAACTGCTCACGTTTCCACAGCACGTCGAAACGTCCAGTATAGTCGATATTACCCAGGTTGTTGACCTGCTTCATCATATATTTCTTGACGGGGAACTGGCTGATGATGCGCTCGGCAGAGCCTACCTTGGCATGCATGCGGTGGACATCGAAGTGGACTTGCAACTTATACTTGTCCTTCAGACCGCTGATAAAGCCTGAAGCCTGGATGGTCAGGTCTTTCTTCTGGGTATTTATCCTGACGTCGCGGAACTGCATACCTTCGTCATTGCCACTCATACGCAGCTGCAGCAACAAAGGCTCGTTGAAGTTCTTCAGCACAGGAGCGAAGGTACGCGAGATGTCCTTCAGCAGGGTGCGTCCCTTGATGAGCGACGTGGTATAGGCCAGCTTACGTCCCTGCTTCTTGCTGGGCAGCTGAAGCGTGGCAGACTCGATAGCCAGCGTGGTATGGGGCAGACTGATGGAGAACTGCTTCAGATGGGCCACCTGCTTGTTGGCCTCGACACGCGTCTTCAGGTTGCGTACATCGATACCAGAGATGGAGTCGACTGCCGTCATGTCTGTGATGACAGCCACAACGCTATCCTTGGCCAGATGCTCCAAACGGACATTCAGATGTGCCGTCAGATCGAAATGACCCACATCGAAGAATCCGCGCTTGGGCTTGTTGGCATTCTTACGGGGCTTACGATTGTCGGTAATATAACGTAACTGATTGATTTCCAACTGACGGCGATCTTTCATGTCGAGAATATTCACCAGCCCAATAGACAGTTTGGTGTCCACAGGACCTTTCTTGGTCTTCTGAACCCATGCCGACTGCAGGTCGCGTATCTCGGCAATCATGCGGCCATTGCTGCCTTTGCGGAAGAGCAGGCTGCCCAACTGAGCCTCCTGCTGGTTATACTTAACCTTGATGCGCTCTAGCCAAATCCTATCGACATCGATATTGAGCTTGTTCTTGGGTTTTACGCTGTCGGTAACATGGAGACTGTCGCGAGCAGGCTTCTTTTTCTTGAAGGCATCAACAATGAACTGGAAGTTAGCCACCGAGTCGGAGTCGGACTTCAGCAGGTTGGCTTCGAGACCTTTCACCTTGGCATCGACAACCTTCACCTCATGACGCATCAGCGGCCAGAGGTCGACCTCGACACCCAGCTCCTCGAGATGGAGCAGCCGACGGTGCTGCTGGTCTTCGACATTGACACCCAGAAGACTGACGTCCTGGCCGAAGAGATTGATGCGAATCTCATCGATGCTGACCTCGGTGTTCAAGCGTTCCTTGAGCATTAAGACTGCCTCCTGCAGGAGGGAATTCTGCACGAAAGAGGTATTCAACAAGAGGAGACCAACACCTGCGAGCAGGACAGCACCAACGGCTGTTCCACCGACTATCTTCAGCAATAAAAGGACTATCTTCTTCATTGTATGATGGCTATAGTTATTACTTCAACAGAGCATCGACCTTGCGCTTCAGCATCTCCTTGTTGACAATCTCTTCAAGTTTGTCTTGGGGGATATTGCGCTCAATGACAACACCTTTCTCGTCAATCAACAGGTTAGCAGGCACATCGGCCAGCCCCAGCTTAGACAAGAGCGGGGTATCCCAGAGGCGTCCGTCGCAAATCGTCGACCACTTCAGCGAGTCACGCTCTACCCTTTGCTTGCAGTCATTCTTTCTGGCATCCAGACAGATGCTCAGCACACCCAGCTTGTCGCCATACTTATCTTTCAGCGTTTTCACGTGTCGCTGCATATCATTACTGGTATAGCTCCATGAAGCCCATACCGTTACTAGGTTAAGGCGACCGTTCAGACTCTTTTCCGTCACCTTCTTACCTTTCACGTCGTAGGCCGTGAATGTGGGAAGCTTGCTCTTCAAGGCACCACCCTGCAACCTATCCAGCTGCTTCTGCAGCATAATGAGTTGTCCGTTCTCAGGATTCTTCTCCAGCATCTTCATGGTGAGTCGACGTGCCTCTCTATAGTCAGGCTTACTCGTCTGGAGAAAATGGCGTTTCAGCAGATAGATGCTGACAGGCGATGTCAAGTGTTCCTGAATGAAGGCAACGACCACCTTTCTAACGTCAGGTGGCGGAGTATCGTTCAGCTCCATACGCAGTTCGGACATCAGCTCATTATCGTCCGTTCCTTCGATGACCAGTTCCTTCAGGTTTGAGGCATCACCTTTGACGCTAACCGTCTGACCAGGTTCAGCAAAAACAGGCTGTTCAGAATAGTTGGGGAAAATGACCACCAGCGTAGCGGGCTCTCTCAGCTCCAACTCATAGGAGAAGCGTCCATTGCGCACGACTATCGTGTCGAAACCTGCCATGCCGCCATTAGTGCTATATACCCAAAACTCAGCCTGATTCATGTGGCGCAAGCGGCCTTCCAACTTGAACTTACCACTATCGCCGCCACATGCAGCCAGCAACAGCGCTACTAGCAGAAAGGCCACATTTCGGAAGCTATGTACGTTTGTCTTCATGTACTCACATTTATCTTGCAAAGATACGACGACTTTTCCGAATATCCAAACATTTAAGCCGAAATAACATTCTGAGGCGCCCCATCGAGGAAAGCGCTGACATTGCTGACAGCCACATCGATGAGTCGAGTGCGGGCTTCCTGAGTAGCCCACGCAATATGGGGAGTGATATAGGCCGTTGGGCATTTCAACAAAGGGTTCTCCGCATCGGCAGGCTCCTTGCTGAGCACATCGGCACAATAGGCATAGAGCTGACCAGCAGACAGCGCCTCAGTCACGTCTTCCTCCGCAACGAGCGGCCCGCGACCTGTATTAATCAAAATAGCAGAGGGTTTCATCAGCCTCAGCGTATCACGACGAATCAGGTGATGAGTACTGTCAGTCAGCGGACAATGCAGGCTCACCACATCGCTCTGTGCCAGGACTTCGGCTATCGTACCTTTCTTAATATAAGGCGGCAACTGCGTGACCTCCTTGCTGGTATAGGCCATCACCTTCATGCCGAAAGCAGAGGCGATAGCGGCCACACGGCTGCCGATATTCCCTAGACCAACGATGCCGAACGTCTTGCCTGCCAGCTCAGTCAACGGTGTATCCCAGTAGCTGAAGTCGGGACAGGCCGACCAGCGCCCCTCGCGGTTCAGCTGTGCATAGTGCTCCGTACGGTTGGTGACGGTCAGCAGGTGGGCAAACACCATCTGCGCCACGCTCTCCGTGCTGTAGGCAGGCACGTTGGTCACCACAATGCCATGCTCACAGGCAGCCTCAACATCCACCACGTTATAACCCGTCGCCAGCACACCGATATAGCGCAACTTAGGCAGCTGTTCTATCTCCTGTCGCCTCAGCAACACCTTGTTGGTCAGCACGATGTCAGCCTCGGCAGCCCTTTCAACGGTCTGTTGCGCCGCTGTACGCTCATAAACCATCAGTTCACCAAGAGCAGCCAGTCGCTCCCAAGAGAGGTCGCCTGGGTTGGCTGTAAACCCATCCATAATCACTATTTTCATGTTCATCCTTTATTATACTAAAAAGACTTGCTACGAGAGCAAGTCCTTTTCCAACTGTGTGCCGCGAGCGGGACTCGAACCCGCACAGCTGCAATAGCCAAGGGATTTTAAGTCCCTCGTGTCTACCATTCCACCATCGCGGCAGCCGTAAGCGTGTGCAAAGGTAGATAAATTTTAGCTTATCGCCAAATTTTTCGATAAGAAATTAGTTCCACGCATTCAGCGACTCACCATTGAAAGAACAGTTATAGCGACGGAGTATGTCTCCCTGCTCACCATCGGTGACCACTCCCGTCTCCAGGCTATACACCCGGCTGCACAGATTACACTTCACGTGCTGTTTGTCACCTGTCCATTGCAAGGCGCGCTGTAGGTTACAGTTCGGACAGCAGCGATCGTAGGCGCGCAAACCGTCGAAATTCGTCATGCCGATAATCAGGCCAATCTCGTTATTTGTGCCGAGCACATAGGGGAAATTATTCTCAACTGCTGTTCGGATGGTGTTCTGCTCCGTACGTCCGTCGTTGCTCTCCACGTTAACTTGGCGAGTTACGGACTTACCATCGCCACGTGTTGACACAAAGACATAACAGCCGGGATTTTGGGCTGCCACGAAAATCAGACTGGTAGAGTGGTAGCTATACAGGAAAGTAAAGCGACACAATGTGGTATGGTCAATGCTGCCTTTCTCACAACTGGAGAATAAGAGGCCTGTAAGGAGCAGAAGAACGGAAGAAATCAGCTTTTTCACTTCAGCAGTTGTTTTTCTGCATTCTTTACCTTCTCAAAGGCGAAACCTTCCAGGACTGTCGTCATCAGGGCCTGGATGCGATCGTTACAGAGATTGCCAATGCTTCCCTCGTGGGTATGGTGGATATCCTTGTTAGGACGGAAGGTGCCTGCCTCAATATCGAGACCAACTTTCTTGTAGGCATCGCGGAAAGGCATACCCTCAGCAGCAAGGCGGTTCACCTCCTCAACGCTAAACATGGGATCGTACATTGGATTGTCGAGAATATCCTCGCGTACCTCTATCTTATTAATAATGTAGGCAGCCATCTGTAGACAGTCCTTCAGTTCGTCGAATGCAGGCAGGAACACTTCCTTGATGATCTGCAGGTCGCGGAAGTAGCCTACGGGTAGATTATTCATGATGAGCGTCACCTGCTGGGGCAAAGCCTGCAACTTGTTGCACTTGGCACGAATCAACTCGAAGACATCAGGGTTCTTCTTGTGCGGCATGATGCTCGAACCCGTGGTACACTCCTTGGGGAGACGGACAAACGAGAAATTCTGGGAATTGAACATACAGGCATCGAAGGCCATCTTGGCGATGGTACCGGCAATGGTAGCAATGGCGAAGCCCACGTTGCGTTCCATCTTGCCGCGTCCCATCTGCGCATATACGACGTTATAATCCATCGAGTCGAAGCCCAGCAAGTCGGTTGTCATCTGGCGATTCAACGGGAACGATGAGCCATAGCCTGCAGCTGAGCCCAAAGGATTGCGGTTGGTCATCTTGTAGGCAGCCTGGAGGAAGAGCATATCATCAGTCAGCGATTCGGCATAGGCGCCAAACCAAAGACCAAAACTGGAGGGCATAGCCACCTGAAGATGCGTATAGCCGGGCATCAATACCTGCTTATACTGTTCGCTCTTCTGGATGAGTTCGTCGAAGAGCACCTTCACGCTATCTGCAATCTCCATCAGCTGATGGCGCGTAAAGAGCTTCAAGTCGACCAACACCTGATCGTTACGCGAACGGCCAGAGTGAATCTTCTTGCCCATGTCGCCCAGCTTGCGCGTCAGCATCAGCTCGACCTGCGAGTGGACATCTTCCACACCGTCTTCTATCACGAACTCACCACGTGCGCAAATCTGATAAATATTCTTCAGCTCAGCTAAAAGCAAGGGCAGTTCGTCCTTGCCTATCAGTCCAATGCTTTCGAGCATCGTGATATGAGCCATCGAGCCCAATACATCGTATGGAGCCAGATAGAGATCCATCTCACGGTCTCGACCTACGGTGAACCGCTCTATCTCGGCATTCACCTCGAAATCCTTTTCCCAGAGTTTATTTGCCATTATACATAGGGTATTTGTGAAAGGGCATCAGCAATCTTCTCGACGCCATCCTGCAGAGGTCCTGAGACCATTCCCTTGAGCATGAAGGGGATATCGGCCTTGACGGTGACTTTCATCTTGCTCTCCGTATCGCTGACGGGCAGCACCTGAATCCACAAGTTGAAGGGCAGGGGCGACTGTTCGGTCTCGAACTTCACACACTTGTTCTCCTCACGCTCAATGATGCGGAGCTTCAAGTCACCAACAGGCGACACATTGACGCTGACGGAGTCGCTGTCAAAGGAAAAACTGTTCAGCTTGTCCTCTGGAACGCGGTCGCGGACACGTTCCAGATTGCTCAAATCACTAATATTGCGATACACATCCTCTACAGGATAAGGTATCTGCTTGACGCTACTTTCAAACTTTGTCATTGTTTCCACGTACTTGGTGACTGACGCCACTCGTTCAACACTTCAATTTCTTCTGGCTTGATATAGCCTGTTTCGGCAGCCTGCTCCAGCACGGCAGCATAATTGCTCAGTGTAATCAGTTTGACACCTGCCTCACGGAATGCCTCTTCAGCTACAGGGAATCCGTAGGTGAACGATGCCACCATACCAATAACCTCGACACCATACTGACGCAGAGCCTCGACAGCTTTCAGACTGCTACCACCCGTCGAGATAAGGTCTTCGACTACTATTACCTTGGCACCTTTTACCAACTCACCTTCCACCTGGTTACCCATGCCGTGATCTTTCGGCTTCGGACGGACATAGCAGTAAGGCAAGCCTAACTCATCGGCCACCAAAGCACCTTGAGCAATAGCTCCCGTAGCTACACCAGCCACAGCCTCAGCCTCAGGGAAGTTCTCCTGAATCAGATGACAGAGCTCCAATTTGACAAACGAGCGGACATCAGCAAAACCCAGCGTTTTGCGGTTGTCGGTATAGATGGGGGACTTCCAACCCGAAGCCCATGTGAAGGGCTCGTTTGGCTGCAGTTTGATGGCTTTGATATCCATCAACTTCTTGGCAAAAAGTTTCTTGATTGTATCCATATTCTAGAATTTTGCTGCAAAATTACGAAATAATTATCAATTATCAATTGTCAATTATCATTTTTTTACTACCTTTGCACCCGCAATTCAAGGGGTGCCGTTCTGTTGACGGCTGAGATGATACCCTCTATACCTGATGCGGACAATACCGACGTAGGGATGAATAGAGTAAATTCTGCCCCCTTATTTTTAGTAACATTAATAAATAAGGTAAAAGAGATGAGAAAGATTTTCATGATGGCATTGCTGGGTGTGACAACAGCCCAGGCCACCGAGTTAGACACGCTGAAAAGCGTGGAGCTACAGGATGTACAGGTAGTAGCGACACGAGCTACGCGCAAGACACCAGTAGCATTCACCGACATGAACAAGGAACAACTGAAAGCCGTGAACTTCGGACAGGACGTGCCTTATCTGCTGTCGCTGACACCCTCAGTGACGATGACCTCGGATGCAGGTAACGGCATTGGCTATACCTCGCTGCGTGTACGCGGTACCGACCCTTCGCGCATCAACATCACCGCCAACGGCATTCCCATGAACGATGCAGAGAGCGCCCAACTCTACTGGGTCAATATGGGTGATTTCGCCAGTAGCGTGCAGTCGATGCAGATTCAGCGTGGTGTGGGTACATCAACTAATGGTGCAGGTGCTTTTGGTGCTACGCTGAACATGCAGACGGAGAATATCGGCACAGAGCCATTCATCGGGCTGGACCTGAGCGGAGGCAGCTATTACAGCCATAAGGAGACATTGCGCTTTGGTACAGGACTGATTGGCGAGCACTGGGGCATACAGGGGCGTCTGTCGAACATCGGCTCGAAGGGTTATCTGGACCGCGCCTCGACCAAGCTGAACTCCTATTTCCTGCAGGCTGGTTATTTTGGCGAAAACACGATGGTAAAGTTCGTCACTTTCAATGGTGTGGAAGAGACTTACCATGCGTGGAACTACACATCGAAATACGAGCAGAGCCTCTATGGACGCACGTATAACTCGTGTGGTGAGTATTACGACGCAGACGGGAACAGACGCTACTACGACAACCAGACGGACAACTACCATCAGCAGAACTACCAGCTGATATGGAACCAACGACTGACGCAGGAGCTGAACCTCAACGTAGCCCTGCACTACACCCGCGGCGATGGCTACTATGAGGAATACAAACGCAAGCGCACGCTGTTTGAGTACGACTTGGACAGCCAGATGACCTGGGCCAAGAGCGACCTGGTGCGACAGAAGAAAATGGCTAACGACTTCTATGGTGCGGTGGCATCGCTGGTTTACAATAACCAACAGAACCTGCAGGCAGTCCTGGGGGGTGGATGGAACAAATATGATGGTGACCACTTTGGACTGGTGACATGGGTAAAGAGTCCTGTAGACCCCTTGATGCCCAACCACAAATACTACGACGACAAGACAAAAAAGACCGATTTCAACGTGTATGGAAAGGTGACTTACGAGTTGCTGCGCGGATTGAATGCCTATGTCGACCTGCAATATCGCCATGTGGGTCTGAAGATGACTGGTCCCACCGACGAAATCGACTGGAGCGCCAATAAACGCATCGTCTATGACATGAAAGAATCGTTCGACTTCTTCAATCCCAAATTTGGCTTGAACTACGACATCACAACGAATCACAAGGTGTTCGTGTCGTATGCCATTGCCCACAAGGAACCAACACGCAACAATTTCCAGAACAGTCTGAACGCTAAGCTGGAGATGCCCAAGGCCGAGCGTCTGAACGACCTAGAAGTGGGCTATAAATACCAGAGTAAAATCTTTACTGCTAGTGCCAATTTCTACTGGATGAACTACAAGGATCAGTTCGTATTGACCGGTGAAATCGACCAAATAGGTGAGGCCATCACACGTAACATGCCCAAGAGCTATCGCCTAGGTATCGAACTGGAGGCAGCCGTAAAACCCGTTGACTGGTTCCGCTGGGATGTGAATGCCACCTGGTCGAAGAACCGTGTCAAGGATATCACCGTACAGTTGGCTGATGGCAGCGTAGCAAACCTTGGCAACCAGCCGCTGGCTTTCTCGCCCGACTGGATAGCCAACAACATCTTCACCTTTACTTATAAGGGGCTTAACGCCAGCATCCAGAGCCAGTATGTCAGCGATCAGTATCTGACTAATACAGGTTTCAAGGGCTACCAGACGCTGGATGACAACGGAAAGCCCACAGAAGTGAGTATGATGCTCGACGGACATTTCACGACCAACCTCGACCTGTCATATAACTTCAAGTTGCCCAAACTGGGAATGAAGGATGTTACTGTAGGTGTGACGCTCTACAACCTGTTCTCTGCCGAGTACGACAACAACGGATGGGCTGCTCCTTGCTACGACAAGGAGGACGGCAAGGTGATTGCCACAGGCTGGGACACCTCCGACCAGTACGAGGCTGGCTTCGCCCCATCAGCACCATTCAACATGATGGCGCACCTGTCGGTGAATTTTTAATTGACAATTGATAATTTGAAATGACGCTGGATTGGCTTGACATATTGACCACGATACTCGGCCTGATTTATATCTGGCTGGAGTATCGTGCGCATATTGCCCTCTGGATAGTAGGTATCGTCATGCCAGCACTCGACATCTACCTGTACTGGAGTCACGGGTTGTATGGTGATGCAGGCATGGCCTGCTATTATACCCTTGCTGCCTTCTACGGACTCTACATATGGAAATTCAAGAAGACTAGGAAGAAGAAAGAGTCGTTGCCCATCATTTTTATGCCACGCGACCAATATCTGCCATCCTTGCTGTTTTTCCTGATTTCATGGGGATTGATCTACTATATTCTCGTGACATGGACCAACTCCACCGTGCCCCTACTCGACTCATTTACCAACGCTGTGTCGTTTGTGGCTCTATGGGCGCTGGCACGTAAGTATGTAGAGCAGTGGATATTCTGGATTATCATCGATGCTGTCTGTACCTTCCTCTATATACAAAAAGGTATTCCTTTCAAGGCCCTGCTCTATGGACTCTATGTCGTCATTGCCATAGCTGGCTATCGGAAATGGAAGAGCGTAGCAAAAACGGTAAAAAGAGACCAGAGATGAATACAGAGTTTGATGCCGTTATCGTTGCAAATGGTGAGTTTCCCACCCATGAGATTCCTCTAGCCATCCTGAAAAGCGTCAAGCATATCGTGGCGTGTGACGGAGCCATCAAGAACGTGCCTCAGGCGGAAGTCGTTGTGGGCGACGGCGATAGCGTGCCCCAGGTATACCACGACAGACTCATCAAAATCGAGGAACAGGAAGACAACGACCTGACCAAGGCTACACGCTACTGTTTGTCGATGAAATGGCGAAAGATTGCTTATTTGGGATGTACAGGGAAGCGAGAAGACCACACGTTGGGAAACATCGGACTGCTGATGCGCTATTTCCGTAAGATGGGTATCGAAGGGCTGATGTTTACAGACTATGGATGCTTTACGCCCGCCTGCGGAAACCATACCTTCCCATCACAAAAAGGTCAGCAGGTGAGCATTTTCAACTTTGGATGCAAGCAACTCACCTCTGAGGGACTCAAATGGAATAGCTATGCTTATGATGAGTGGTGGCAAGGCACACTCAACGAGGCAATGGGTAACCAATTTTCTTTCTGTGCCGACAGCTACTATCTGGTTTATCAGACGTACGATGTTAAATAATTCATCATTCATCACTCATAATTCATAATTATTTCGTACCTTTGCAGCCTAATAATTAAATAGGTATGAAGATAGAACAACAGATAATGGCAGCGGCACAAGCTGCTGTGAAGGCACTCTACGGAGAGGAAGTGCCTGAAAAGATGGTACAGCTGCAAAAGACACGCAGCGAGTTTGAGGGCAGCCTGACCCTCGTAGTGTTCCCCTTTGTCAAGATGGCCAAGAAGTCACCTGAGCAGACTGCCCAGGAACTTGGTGAATATCTGGTAGCCAACTGCGATGCCATCAGCAAGTTCAACGTCGTAAAAGGTTTCCTGAACCTTAGCATCAGCGACGAGGCATGGCTGAATCTGCTTGTTGAAATCGACAAAAACGACCACTACGGTGAAAAACAAGCCAAGAAGGACTCACCTCTCGTGATGATTGAATACTCATCGCCTAACACCAACAAGCCTCTGCATTTGGGCCATGTTCGCAACAACCTATTAGGATGGTCGCTGGCACAGATTATGCAGGCCAATGGCAACAAGGTGGTGAAAACGAACATTGTGAACGACCGAGGCATCCATATCTGCAAGTCGATGCTGGCTTGGCTGAAATGGGGCAATGGCGAGACTCCTGAGTCGTCAGGCAAGAAAGGCGACCATCTGATTGGCGACTACTATGTAGCCTTCGATAAGCATTATCGCGAGGAAATCAAGGAACTCGTGGCTCAAGGCATGGATGAGGAAAAGGCCAAACAAGAGGCTCCGCTCATCAAAGAGGCCCACGAGATGCTGGTGAAATGGGAGAACAATGATCCTGAGGTACGTGCACTGTGGGAGAAAATGAACAATTGGGTATACGCAGGCTTTGATGAAACCTATCAAAAAATGGGTGTATCGTTCGATAAGATCTATTATGAGAGCCAGACCTACCTGAAGGGAAAAGCCAAGGTGGAAGAAGGTCTCGCTAAAGGTCTCTTCGAGCGCCATGCTGACAATTCCGTATGGGCTGACCTGACCAACGAGGGTCTTGATCAGAAATTATTGCTCCGCAGCGATGGCACATCTGTATATATGACTCAAGATATCGGTACTGCCGAAATGCGTTTCCAAGACTATCCCATCGACAAGATGATATATGTCGTTGGAAACGAGCAAAATTATCATTTCCAAGTACTCTCTATCTTGCTCGATCGTCTGGGTTTCAAGTGGGGTAAAGAATTGACACATTTCTCATATGGTATGGTCGAACTGCCTAATGGTAAGATGAAGAGCCGTGAAGGTACCGTCGTTGATGCCGACGACCTGATGCAGTTGATGGTAGACGATGCCCTGAAGACTTCTATGGAGTTGGGAAAATTCGACGACATGAGCGAGGAAGAGCGCAACGAGATTGCACGTATTGTCGGTATGGGCGCCTTGAAGTATTTTATCCTGAAAGTCGATGCCCGCAAGAATATGCTGTTCAATCCTGAAGAAAGTATCGATTTCAACGGAAACACAGGACCTTTCATCCAATATACTTATGCGAGAATACGAAGTATTCTTCGCAAGGCTGGTAATACTGGTATGACTAGTATAACTAGTACGACAAGTCTTAGTGACAAGGAAGTAGAGCTCATCCAAAAAATGAGCGAGTATGGTGCCGCCGTTGAGCAGGCAGGCAAAGACTACTCTCCATCAGGCATAGCCAACTACTGCTACGAGCTGACAAAAGTATTCAACCAGTTCTACCACGACTACTCCATCTTGAATGAACCCGACGAGCAAAAGAAGGCTGTTCGTCTGATGCTGGCCAAGAACGTCGCCAAGATCATCAAGAATGGTATGGCCCTATTGGGCATTGAGGTTCCTGAGCGCATGTAACTATGCAGAACCCTCCCGATTACAGACACGACACCGTACTGCCCTTGCCCATGGAGGTAAGGGCAGACGCGTGGGCTGTAGACGCAGCCTGCTCGGGCAATCCTGGACCTATGGAATATCAGGCCATTGATTTGCAAACTGGTGCCCGTGTGTTCCACTTCGGTCCCATGAAAGGCACTAATAATATCGGGGAGTTTCTGGCTATTGTACACGCACTAGCCCTGATGCAACAACAAGGGTTACACAACAAGGCGATATACAGCGACTCGTATAACGCCATTTTATGGGTCAACAAACGGAAATGTAAGACAAAATTAGAGCGTACTCCTGAAACAGAGCCGCTCTATCAGATTATACTTCGTGCTGAACGCTGGCTAAACACACACACCTGGCGCAACCCAATCATCAAATGGGAAACGCAGAAGTGGGGCGAAGTGCCTGCTGATTTCGGTAGGAAGTAAGAAGATTCCCATCGTATTCATGACTACTTATCAGCACCACATCGGATGGTAGCTGAGGAGCACGTGTACCATCACCGACGACAAATGGAGCCGTCTCCACACGGATTTCATCCCACAAGCCTGCTTGTATAAACGAGTTGTGGGTCTGCAGACCACCCTCTACGATGAGTGATTGGATGCCATGTTGGTAGAGATCGTCCATGAGCTGTGTCAAAGGTCTTTGACGCGTCAAGACAATACGTTTGGGATTAGGACCAACCCAATGGCGAACGGTCAGTTGGGGATGTTCGCGGACATCGGTAGTATGGCCCACCAGTATGGCATCCTCCTCTGCACGAAGCTTATGGGAAAGCATCTGCGTCTGCTCATTGCTGATTTGCAGGGCATGGCCACAATTGTCGATGAAACCGTTGGAAGTTTGCGCCCACTTCAGGATGATGTAAGGGCGATGCTTGGAATGATAGGTGAAGAAACGACGATTCAGCCACATGCACTCCTGTTCCAAAACACCCACAGTCACCTCGATGCCTGCCTGGCGAATCTTAGCGATGCCCCTACCCTGCACTACAGCAAAGGGGTCGATGCAACCCACAACAACCTTTTCTACCCCCTTACTAACGATGAGATCAGCACAAGGTGGCGTCTTACCATAATGGGCACAAGGCTCCAAAGACACGTAGATGGTGGCATCTTTCAGCAACGGTTCATCCTCAGGACGTACTGATGCAAAGGCATTCACCTCAGCATGTCCCTCGCCACAACGAACATGGTATCCCTCACCGATAATTCGTCCGTCAGCAACAATGACGGCACCAACCATAGGGTTGGGACGTGCACCTCGTATGCCATTGGCAGCCAACTGCAGACAACGCCGCATGAATTTTTCATCTGTTGAGATTTGGAGATTCTCCATAATTTTAGTACTTTTGCATTTGCTATGAACTACCAGGAACTGTGGCGTCGCTTGGCGCAGGTTTATGACGAGGGCGAGGCCAAAGCCATTGCCCGCATGGTCTATGAGGTGCGCTTCAACCTGACGCTATCAGACCTTTTCATCGGCAAAGATACGCAATTATCAGCAAACGACCAAGCAGAACTGGCAGAAATCACACAACGACTGGAACAACAAGAACCTGTGCAGTATGTACTGGGACAGGCCGATTTCTGCGGGCGGACATTCCTGGTCAATCAACACGTACTGATTCCTCGTCCTGAAACAGAAGAGTTGTGCCGATGGATTATTTCTGAGTTTAGAGATGAGAGTTTAGAGTTTAGAGATTGCTCCATTCTTGACATAGGTACCGGCAGCGGATGCATCGCTATCACATTAGCAGCCGATCTACCTAAAGCCGAGGTGACAGCATGGGACATCTCTGGAGAAGCGCTACAGGTAGCACGAGAAAATGCCAAAAGGCTCCATTTCAACGTAATTTTTGAACTGGCTGATGCCCTAAACACACCACTTGACCATGAGCGATGGGATGTCATCGTGAGCAATCCACCTTATATATGTAATAAGGAACGCGCACGTATAGAAGCTAATGTGCTGGACCACGAACCCCATACCGCACTCTTCGTACCCGACGACTCCCCCCTGTTGTTCTATAGCGCCATTGCCCAATATGGACTGACAGCGCTGAAAACGGGGGGACGACTCTACTTTGAAATTAATCCCCTCTACGCTCAAGAACTGGCAGAAATGTTAAGTATGATGTCGTACCACGACATCGAAATCAAAAATGATACCTACGGCAAACAACGAATGATAAGAGCAAGACGATGAAGCAGAAAACAGAACAAGAAGCCTACCTGACACTTGCCAGTCTCTGTGCACAAGCAGAACATTGCCAATACGAGATGCTGGAGAAGATGCGACGCTGGGAGCTGTCTGAGGAAGCCCAGGCCCGTGTGATGGCACGTTTGGTCAAGGAACGCTACGTGGATGATGAGCGTTATGCACAAGCTTTTGTCAAAGACAAGATACGCTACAACAAGTGGGGACGCCGGAAGGTAGAACAGGCACTATGGCAGAAACATATCGACGAAGGTATTCGTCAGCAGGTATTGAGCGAGATTGATGACGAGGAATATCTGAATGTCTTAAGACCGTTGCTGAAGCAGAAACGCAAGTCTACCAAGGCTGCCGACGAATACGATATGACCCGCAAGTTAGTAAGGTTTGCGATGAGTCGAGGTTTTACATTCGATATCATCAGACAATGTCTGGACGTTGAAGATGAGGACGAGTTGGTGGACTAGGATTCTCGACTTTATCTCGCCTCGATTATGCGTTGTTTGTGGTGAGAGGTTGGCACCTACAGAGCGTTCACTCTGTACCGTGTGTATGATGCACCTACCGCGGACTTCATACCAATACAAGCCGAAGGACAACATCATGGCACAGGCCTTTTGGCATCTGACACCTGTAGAGCGAGCTGCTGCATTGACTTACTACCAGCCCCATTCAGAGATGGCCAATGCCATATACCAACTGAAATACGGTGGGCGTCCTGATATTGGAGAGGACCTAGGACGGTTGATGGCTGTAGAGATGTCGTACGCCAACTTCTTCGAAGGTATTGAAGCCCTGTTACCCGTACCCCTGGCCAAGAAGCGACTCCGCCAGCGTGGTTACAACCAAAGTGAACAACTGGCCTATGGTATTTACGAGAAAACGGGGCTGCCTATCATCACAAAAGCCCTGATCAGAAAGGAGTTCCTGCAAAGCCAGACACAACTTGGGCGTCAGGAGCGTCAAGAGAACGTAAAAGATATATTCCAGCTGGTAGACGACAGGGAACTGAAGCACAAGCACGTGCTACTCGTCGATGACATCTGCACTACAGGAGCAACACTCATCGCCTGCGTGGATGCCATCAAACAGGTGGAAAACATCCGCATCAGCGTGCTAACCTTCGGTTTCACCCATAGCTAAAATTGAGAGAGTACCCCGACCGCGAATCGAACGCGGAACTAAGTCTTAGGAGGACCTTGTTATATCCATTTAACTATCAGGGCAACGGATTTCGAGTGCAAAGGTAAGCAATTTCCACGAAAAATGATTACCTTTGCAGCAGAATAATTATCAAAAAAGAAAAATCATGGGAAAATTAGTTATTAACTCGTACGACGAGTTTGCCGCCCATCTGGGCGAAGACCTGGGTGCCTCTGAGTGGCTGCAGGTAGATCAGGACCGTATCAATCTCTTTGCCGACGCTACACTCGACCATCAATGGATTCACGTTGACGTAGAGCGCGCAAAGGAGGAAAGTCCCTATAAGTCAACCATCGCACACGGCTATCTGACACTCTCGCTGTTGCCTTATATGTGGGACCAGATTATCGAAGTCAATAACATCAAGATGCTGGTAAACTACGGCATGAATGAAATGCGCTTCGGCCAGCCCGTCATTACAGGCAGTCGCGTCCGTCTGGTCACCAAGCTGCACAGCATCCAGAACCTGCGTGGCATCTGCAAGGCAGAGATCAAGTTCGCCATTGAGATTGAAGGCCAGCGCAAGCCGGCCCTCGAGGGTATTGCTGCTTTCCTTTACTATTTTAACTAGTATTACTAGCATAAAAAAAGCAGCCCACTCATGATTGAGTGGGCTGCTTTTATGTTATTGCTATTGCCTTATGCCTTAGCAGCATCGTCCTCACGGATGGTGCGACCCATCACGAGGAATGCTGTAGGAGCAGCGATGAACAGCGAAGACAGGGTACCGAATACAACACCCAGGATCATAGCGAACGAGAAGCTGCGGATAGAGTCACCACCGAGGATGAAGATACACAGCAGCACGATCAATGTCGTTACAGAGGTGTTGATGGTACGAGCCAGCGTCTGGTTCAGCGAGTCGTTGAACAACTGCTGACGGTCACGCTTGCCATAAAGCTGGAAGTTCTCACGGATACGGTCGAATACTACCACCTTATCGTTGATAGAGTAACCGATTACCGTCAAGATAGCACCGATGAATACCTGGTCGATCTCCAGCGACATGGGAACGATGCCCCACAATGCAGAGTACATACCGATAACAACCAATGCATCGAGGGCCAACGCGATGGTAGCACCCCAAGAGAATGCCCAATTGCGGAAGCGGAGCAGGATGTACAGGAAGATGGCGAACAGCGCAATGATAACGCTGATGATAGCACCATGAGTGATGTCCTTAGCCACAGCAGGTCCTACCTTAGCCGAGCTAATGATAGAACCACCCTGGCGAACATCAGGATTCTTGAAGGCCTCAACCTTTGCCTGACTGATGAAACCGCCCTTCTTCAGTGCATTATAGAGAATAGTCTCAGCCTTGTCGTCCACATCAGGATTGTTCGACTCGATATCCCAGTTGGTGCTGACGCGGATGGTCTTACCATCAGTACCCAGAGCGATGACAGAGGTGTTAGCCTCCTTACCGGCATTCTCGCCAACGGTGTTGACGAATACGCCAGCCAGAGCCTGTCGAACATCCTCTACATGAGACTCCTTATCGAGTGTTACGACATAGTTACGTCCACCAGTAAAGTCGATACTCTGGCTCAAGCCACGAACAAAGAAGCAGCCGATGAACACGATAGCAGCAACGCCCCAAATGGCAAAGCTCTTCTTGTATATACCCATGAAGTTATACTTAGCGTTCTGCATCAGGTTCTTAGAATAACCTGTCACAAAGGTAAGACCCAGCCACTTGTCCTTCTTCAGACGGTTCTCGTAAACCAGACGAGTCAGGAATACGGCGGTGAAGAACGAGCAGAAGATACCGATGATCCAAGTGGTAGCGAAGCCCTTCACAGGACCTGTACCGAAGAACAACAGGATGAAACCAGTAATCAATGATGTTACGTTAGAGTCGAAGATGGCTGAGAATGCGTTAGAATAGCCCTTCTCCAGCGCTTCCTTCATACCCAAGCCGCGACGCAGTTCCTCCTTGATACGCTCATAGATCAGCACGTTGGCATCAACGGCAGTACCCAGCGTCAGCACAATACCAGCGATACCCGGCATTGTCAACGCCGCCTGGAACGAGGTCAGAATACCCAATGTGAAGAACAGGTTGAACAGCAGCGCAATATCAGCCAAGATACCAGGAATGAAGCCATACAGCAGAATCATATAAACCATCAGTAGCACAAAAGCTACGACGAATGAGATAACACCCTGCTTGATAGACTGTGCACCCAACGAAGGACCTACCACCTCTTCCTGTACGATACGGGTTGGAGCAGGCATCTTACCAGAGTTCAGCGTATTAGCCAAGTCCTTGGTGGTCTCAATGGTGAAGTTACCGGTAATCTGTGAGTTACCGCCATCAATCTGAGTCAGGATACGAGGAGAGCTGTAAACAGCATCGTCGAGTACGATGGCAACGCCACGACCGATGTTCTGCTTCGTAATCTGCGACCAGCGACGAGCGCCGTCAGAGTTCATCTGCATCGATACAGAGGGGTGACCCATCTGGTCGAACTCGTCCTTTGCGTTGGTAATCACGTCACCCTCCAGCGGAGCGCGACCATTAGGCTCGGTCACCTTCAGCGCATACAGGGCATAGATATCGCCCTTGGTGTTCTCGCCACCGAAGTCCTCAGGCTGAGCACCCCAGCGCAGCTTACACTCAGCAGGCAGCACCTGACGGGCAATGTCAGAGTAGATTACCTTGTTGACATCAGCAGTATCACGAGCGTTAGCATAACCAACGATTGACAATCCCTGAGGAACGGGCTGGAAGACAGCGAACAAGGGGTTCTGCTTCAGCGCATCAGCCTTAGCCTTAGCGTCAGCAACCTTGGCGTCCTTCTTTCCAGCAGCCAGCTTTGCAGCCAGGTCGGTGGTAGCAGCAGTAGCAGCGGCTGTAGTATCAGCAGCTACCGTATCGGCAGCAACCTCTTCAGCCTCGCCACCGGTGATGGCATACTTCTGGTTCAGCTGAGCCAGCAGCGGATAGATTTCCTGTGAGTTATAGGTCTCCCAGAACTCCAGGTTGGCAGAACCCTGCAGCAACTTACGAACACGCTCGGGCTCCTTGATACCAGGCATCTCGACCATGATACGGCCAGACTGTCCCTCCAGTTTCTGGATGTTAGGCTGAACCACGCCGAACTTATCGATACGGTTGCGAACCACGTTGAACGAGTTGTCAACAGCCGACTGCACCTCAGCACGCAGAGCAGACTCCACCTCAGAGTCCGTCGACTGGGTGCTTACCTTACCCTTCATCTGCTGGGTAGCAAACACGGCAGCCAA
>ERZ842401.2481-NODE-2481-length-24656-cov-4.981627_pt1 | contig 24656 bp, 22 predicted proteins | sample MGYA00521270_ERZ842401 | MGnify/ENA primary metagenome ERZ842401 (study PRJEB31892, sample SAMEA3878208) | bioreactor metagenome | biome: Moose rumen | place: Sweden | collected 2011-10 | study: EMG produced TPA metagenomics assembly of the PRJEB12797 data set... | reverse complement strand
TATCGAGTAATATCGAGTGATGACCGTTAATCGTATTCTATTTTCCGACGCAGAAGTGAGAGAAGATGTTATTGAGGGTTTCCTGGGGGGTGATCTGGCCACCGGTGATTTCGGAAAGGATATCAAGGGTTTGACGGAGATCTTCGGAGAGGAGATCGCCGGGAAAACCGTTATTGAGACCTTCAATGACACTATGAATGCTGACAGCAGCGCGCTGAAGGGCTTCGTAGTGGCGAGCATTGGTGACGATGATGTCGGTGTCGGCAAAGGTGGGGACAGCGGCAATCAGACGCTGTTGGAGGTCATAGAGGCCAATGCCGAACTTGGCTTGGAAAGCCTCGGTCTTATTTTCAATGCGGATGACGGTTTGGCCGTTGCGTGTTTCAATGTCAGGGTAGGGGACACCTGGCTCGGTCATCAGCAGGATGATACGGGCACGATGGGCGGCAGCAATGCTGCGTTCGATACCCATCTGCTCGATGGTGTCGGAGGTGTGGCGAATACCTGCCGTATCAATGAATCGAAAAGTGATGCCACCGAGGTTGATGGTGTCTTCAATGGCATCGCGAGTAGTGCCTTGTATGTCGCTGACAATGGCACGTTCTTCGCCGAGCAGGGCATTGAGCAAGGTTGATTTACCCACATTTGGCGCACCAACGATGGCCACGGGGATGCCATTCTTCAAGGCGTTTCCCGTCTCAAAGCTCTGGGCCAGACGGCAGATGTGCCGCTCAATGGTCGTAGCCAACTCTAACAACTCCCCTCTATCGGCAAACTCCAGATCCTCATGATCGGAGAAATCGAGCTCCAGTTCGAGCAGTGAAGTGAGCCGCAGCAGGTGCTCGCGCAGTCTGGACAGCTCGGTGCTGATGCCGCCACGCAGCTGGCTCATGGCCAGATGGTGGGTGGCATGGTTGGTAGATGCAATCAGGTCGGCCACAGCCTCGGCCTGTGAGAGATCCATCTTGCCGTTCAGATAGGCACGCTGGGTGAATTCACCAGGGTTAGCCATACGGCAACCATTCTCAACAAGTAGTTCTAAAATTTTATTGGCGATATGGCGGCTGCCGTGGCATGTCATCTCCACAGAGTCCTCGCCCGTGTAGGAGTGAGGAGCGCGGAAGACGGAGAGAAGCACCTCGTCGATAATTTCTTGATGCGGTGAAGCGGCATCACTGTATATGCGGGTGTAGTGAATGGTATTGGCAGGAAAAGACATGACGGTCCTGCGGCATAAACGACTAACCACATCAAAGGCCTGTGGGCCTGAGATGCGGATGATGGCAAGGGCTCCACCCGTTGCTGTGGCAAGAGCGCAAATAGTATCGTTCATATCGTCTTCAGAGTGTCGGACAATTCCTGCAGATTGGCATCGGTAGTGGCCCAACTGGTTACAAAACGGCAAAGGGTGTGGCTGTCGTCAATGGGCTCCCACGTTTCGAAAGCTACCGTCTTGCGCAAGTGTTCCATCTGGGCACTGCTCAAAACGACAAACTGCTGATTGGTGGGTGAGTCTTTCAGTTCAAGGCCAGCCTCGACGAACAGGCCTCTGAGTCGCATGGCCATTGCAATGGCGTGCTTGGAGATTTCGAAATACAGATTGTTGGTGAAGAGCGCATCGAACTGCACACCTGCCAAGCGACTCTTTGCCATCAACGCACCATGCCGCTTCACCATCGTAAAGAAGCCACGCGGTGCCTTACTCCCCGTGAACACAACCGCCTCGCCACAAAGGGCTCCGACCTTCGTGCCGCCAATATAGAAGACATCACAATGACGAGCAAGCCGAGGCAAATCGAAGTCGCATTCGGGCGACATCAGTCCATAGCCCAGGCGGGCACCGTCGACAAAGAGTGGCATGTGGTAGCGTTGAGCAACATCGTAGATGGCTTCGATTTCTGCCGCCCTATAGATAGTGCCAAGCTCGGTGGGGAAGGTGATGTAGACCATGCCCGGCACGGCCATGTGCTCCCAAGTGGGATCGGCAAAGAAGCGTTCCAAGTATTGTTCCAAGTCGGATGCAAGCATGCGACCTTGGTGGGAGGGCAGCGCAATCACTTTGTGCCCACAAGACTCGATGGCTCCCGACTCATGCACATTGATATGAGCCGTCTCGACAGCCACCACGGCTCCGTAAGAAGGCAGCAGGGAGTCGATGACAACCGCGTTGCTTTGCGTACCACCTACAAGGAAGAATACATCGGCTTCTGGGCATTGGCAGGCTGTTCGAATTTTCTCGCGAGCCTGCCCACTCCAGCCGTCGGCTCCATACGACTGGCTCTGCTGGTCGTTAGTCTCTATGAGACGACGGAGCACGTATGGATGTGCTCCGTTGTTATAGTCGCTTTCGAAAGAAGTCAAAATAATTACAGATTTATGATTTATAAACTATATGCGGTCGAGAACTTTCGTGATGAGCGTGTCGATGGTATTCTTGTACTCGGTGTTCATCTCTTTGGCATAGCGGTTGGCAATGACCATGCAACAGGTCATGGCACGATGGCCGAGCAGCGAGGCAAGACCAGCCAAGGCTGACGATTCCATCTCAAAGTTGCAGACGTGCATGCCGTCATACTCGAACGACTCAATCTTTTCGTTCTGCTGGGGATCGGCAATGGGGGCACGCAGTTCGCGTCCTTGAGGACCGTAGAATCCACCACAGCTGATGGTATAGCCGCGCACCATGTCGTCGCCGGCTATCTGCTCAATGAGTTCCCTGTCGGCCACGCTGACATATGGAGCACCTTTGATGGGATCCCACTGCATGTGCTGCTTAAAAGCCTCTTCTAATTGGAGATCGCACACTTGATTGCGACCGGCATAATAGTTCAGCAGGCCATCGAAGCCGATGCTTTTGACCGATGCAACAAACGTGCCTGTTGGCGTGTAGGGTTGAAGACCGCCACAGGTGCCGATGCGAACCATTGTCAGTGTGCGATGGCTTTCTTTCTCCATGCGAGTGGTATAGTCTATGTTAGCCAGTGTGTCAAGCTCGTTGGCTACGATGTCGATGTTGTCGCATCCGATGCCATGACTCTGACAGGTGATGCGTTTGCCTTTATAAGTGCCAGTGATAGTGTGGAACTCACGGCTTTGCACTTCGCATTCTTTCGTGTCAAAGTGGTTGGCAACGGTGTTGACACGAGCAGGATCGCCCACAAGGATGATGCGGTCGGCCAGTTGTTCTGGACGCAGATGCAAGTGGAAGCATGAACCATCGGTATTGATGATAAGTTCTGAGGGTGCGAATGTCTTTCTTTCCATAATATTATTGATTTTCGGTGTTACGAATCGTTTTTTCCAACTGATAGATCTTTTCATTCAGCGTCTCCAGTTGCTGTTCGCTCTGCAGAATTTCGGAAGACAGTGCGCGTCGTTCCGGACTTGACGCAGAATCATAGTAAGTCCGAGCTTTTTGCAGCGATACTTGCAGTTCAGCAGCCTGGTTCTGCATGGCTAACAGACGCTTAATGCGCTCTTTGTTGGCTGACACTCGGAAGTCGGAAAGATTGTTGTAAACAGTATGGTCGTTAATAACGAAATTTAATTTCTGCGACAAAACTGATGTACGCTGAAGTGTGACTCCTGCCAGGGCTTTCTGTTTGCGCAAAAGAGCAGCTTTTCGCTCTGTGCCATTCCCCCAGGTGTCAGCAATATGGTCAATGCGTGCTAATGAGCGTAACTTTTCGCCGTCGGCATTCACGGTCTTTCGGGTATCGAAAGGAATAAACGTATAGATGCATGTCTTGCCAGCTGGTTGACGGCGATTGGATGCAAAATAGGCAAGACGGTTCTCTTCGTCAATCACATACATGTAGTCATCAGCCTCAGAGTTGAATGGCAGTCCAATATTTTCCGGCCGGAGAAACTTACCCTCGTCTTGATCGTAGCGAGTGCGATAGATGTCGTATCCGCCAAGTCCTTCTGAACTGCGTGCGGAGAAATAGAGCGTGATGCCGTCGGGCATTAAATAAGGATTGTCGAAATCGTAGAGTCGACCATTGTCATCAATGCCTGTCAGGAGTTTTCCTTTCGTCCAACCGTCCAACAGCAAGTCGCTTTCGTATAACATTTTACGTCCGGACCGTTCGTCTTCTTTTGAATAGATGCATTTATCTCCTAATTCGTTCAAGAACACGATGCCGTCACCTTTGTCGCGGAAGAAATGGTCGTATCTGATGAGACTTCCCTCTTCAGGGTTTGCATAGATAGCATTCAGATAGTCGGCACTGTCGATCACCATACTATCTATAATGACAATCTTGGCCGTATAGCTCAACATGGCGGTGAACTTTGGGTTCTCTACCACCTGGGGTACAACAATTTTCTTGACTCGTCGTCTTTGGGAATATGCAGTCGTTGAAATCAGTAATGACAAGAGAGAGATTATAATAGCATATTTTCTCATATCGCATTATTTGAATGAAATACAAAGATAGTGATTCCGTTGGGAAGATGTTACAATCGGACAAAAGAATTAAGTGTTTTTAACCTGTGACAGGACTTAATTCTTGAGTGTTTTTAGTCCTCAATCAGTTTGCCGTCTTTGTTTAGTGCATTCCAAATGGAGTGACGCACATCAGGATTCAGTTGCTGAGCCAATTCGTATAGTTGGCGAATGCCAGTGCGCTGGCTCTCATGCTCATAAGGGCACAGTTTCACTTGTTTTTGGTAGCCACTCAGTTCGGCATAGCGTCTGATGTCGTCTTCGCTCATCAAGCAAAGGGGGCGGATGATAGTGAGAGGCATTTTCTTCATCTGGAGGCGGGCAGGCATCGTTCCGAACCGTCCTTGAAAGGTAAGGTTCATCAGTGTGGTCAGAATGATGTCATCCTGATGGTGCCCCAAGGCAATCTTGTTGCAACCTAACTGTTGAGCCCAGTTGAACATTTGCTTGCGCCTGTTCCATGAACACAGGAAGCAGGGGGCCTTTTGCCTGCGTGCGTCTTTGCCGTTGTGAATAGCTTCTGCTCCGACAGTGAACGATGTCGTAACAATATGAAGTGGGACTGAAAGATCGTGGCAGAATTGTTCAAGATATTCTGTGGATGTCTCATAGCTGATGTTTTCCATTCGGACATGGATGGCCTCAACCGTGAATTGCGGGTGACTGATGCGTGAACGGTTGGCTAATGTTTCCAGCAGGAATAAAGAATCTTTTCCGCCGGAAAGGCCTACCAGTACGTGGTCGCCATCCTGTAGCAGTCCATAGGTGGCAAATGCCTTGACAAACTGCTCATTTAACTTGTGCCACAGACGTTCCCGTTCGCTCATTTCATAAACACCAAATAGACAGCGCAGATGATGAGCACGAATGCCAGAATGTGGTTCCAATGCAAATGATTACCCTGGAACATGATGTTGGCAATGATGGCAAAGACTGCCAACGATATACACTCCTGAACCACTTTCAGCTGGACTAGCGTGAACGGGCCTCCATTGCCTATGAATCCCAATCGGTTGGCAGGCACTTGGCAGCAGTATTCCAAGAAGGCAATACCCCACGAAAAGACTATGACTCCGAACAGGGGCCAGTTGGAACTGACCCCTGTTTCAGATAGTTTCAGATGTCCATACCAAGCAAGTGTCATGAAGACATTGCTCAGTATGAGCAGTATAATGGTATACAGTCCGTTCATTGCTTCTGAAGATATTCGTCCATGTTTTGTGCAGCCCTGCGACCGTCGCCCATAGCCAGGATGACGGTTGCTCCGCCACGAACAATATCGCCACCAGCAAAAATCTCAAGGCGTGACGACTGCATGCCGTCGTTGACAGCAATGGTGTTCTTGCGGCCCAGTTCAAGACCTTCGATAGATTTCGGTACAAGAGGATTCGGACTTACACCAACAGCGACAATAACCTGATCAACATCGAGGGTGACAGTCTTACCCTCAACAGGAACTGGCGAACGACGACCTGATGCATCGGGCTCACCCAGTTCCATTACTTGGAGAACGGCCTGCTTGACAGCTCCCTGTTCGTCAGCGATATATTCGATGGGGTTGTGGAGCGTCAGGAACTTGATGCCTTCTTCCTTAGCATGCTTCACCTCTTCCAGACGAGCAGGCATTTCAACCTCAGAACGGCGATAGACAAGTGTGACCTCTGCCCCCAAACGCTTGGCTGTACGGCAGGAGTCCATGGCTGTGTTGCCACCGCCTACCACGAGCACGCTCTTGGCAGGGTTGATGGGAGTGTCGGTTGTTGGATTGGCAGCATCCATCAGGTTCACACGGGTCAGATATTCGTTCGAAGACATGATGTTAATGCTATTCTCTCCAGGGATGTTCATGAAGTTCGGCAGACCTGCACCAGAACCTACGAAGATGCCCTTGAAGCCTTGCTTCTCTAATTGTTCTACGCTGATGGTCTTACCGACAATTACGTCTGTCTGGAAGTGAACACCCATCTTGGCAAGGTTGTTGATTTCAACGTCAACAATCTTGTTGGGCAAGCGGAATTCAGGAATACCATACTTCAGCACACCACCAATCTCATGCAGAGCTTCGAACACATAGACATCGTAGCCCTTCTTCACCATATCGCCAGCAAACGAAAGACCTGCAGGACCAGAGCCAACAACAGCAATCTTCATGCCGTTGGAGGGCGCAATCTCAGGTAGGGAGATATTGCCGCTTTCTCGCTCGAAGTCGGCAGCAAAGCGCTCCAGATAGCCGATGGCAACAGCAGGTTCGTTCATCTTCAGATGGATGCACTTGCTCTCGCACTGCTTCTCCTGCGGACAAACACGACCACAAACAGCAGGAAGGGCGGAAGTATTCTTCAGCACTTTGGCGGCAGCCAGGAACTGTCCGCGCTCGATGTTCTTGATGAATGATGGGATATTGATGTTGACAGGACAGCCTTCAACACAACTGGGCTTGGCGCAGTCCAAACAACGTTTGGCCTCTCGCATTGCCATCTCTTTAGTCAAGCCAATATTTACCTCTTCGGTGCGTGTGGTGGCACGATAGACTGGATCCAGTTCGGGCATAACGACACGCTCAATCTGTGTGCGTTCTTTGGGCTTCATGGATTTCTGCAACTCCTTGCGCCATTCCGCGTTACGGTCGGTTAGAACTTCTATGGAGTCGTTTGTCGGGTCGCTGTCCATCACTACGTCTGTAGCACCTGACGGGGAACCGTTGGAAGCAGTGGCACCTATGTTGCTTAGATGCTCTTCATAGTGTTCCAGTTCTTCCTGTTCAGCACGCTTGAAAGTTCCCATGCGCTTGAACATCTCATCCCAGTCAACCAAAGCACCATCGAACTCAGGACCGTCAATACAGACAAATTTTGTCTTTCCGCCTATTGTGAGACGACAAGCGCCGCACATGCCTGTGCCATCGACCATAATGGTGTTCAGCGATACTTCACAGGGAATGTTGTGCTTCTGTGCCGTCAAATTCGAGAATTTCATCATGATAGGAGGACCAATGGCAAACACTTTGTCTACATGCTCCTGTTCGATAAATTTCTCAATACCTACGGTTACGACACCTTTTTCGCCATAAGAACCATCGTCGGTCATGATGATGACTTCATCGGAAGACTCGCGCACCTTATCTTCTAATATAATCAGATCTTTTGAGCGTCCGGCCATCACCGAAAGCACACGGTTGCCTGCGGCTTTCAGTGCCTGTATGATAGGCAGCATCGGAGCGACTCCAAGGCCACCACCAGCACAGACTACAGTTCCATACTTTTCGATATGAGTGGGATTGCCCAGAGGTCCCACAACGTCGGCAATGAAATCGCCCTCGTTTAGTGCACAAAGCTTCTTGGAACTGAGGCCCACCATCTGTACAACGAGTGTGATGGTTCCTTTTTCAATGTTTGCACCAGCAATGGTGAGTGGCATGCGCTCACCGTTTTTGTCTACACGTACAATGACAAAGTTGCCTGCCTTGCGGCTTTGGGCAATTAGCGGTGCTTCAATCTCAAAGAGAAACACTTTCTCTGAGAACTGCTCTTTTCTGACAATTTTATTCATAATCTTTGTTGAGGTGTTTCAAATTGTTTGAATTTTGCGTGCAAAGGTAGCAAATTGTTTTTTAATAAGCGAATAAAACTTATCTTTTTGTCAGTAAAACAACGTTTTCAACATGTGGCGTATGGGGAAACATGTCAACTGGTTGAACTTCTAATACTTTGTACTGCTGGTCTAAGGCTTGCAAATCGCGTGCTTGGGTTGCTGGATTACAGCTCACATAGACGATACGGTCAGGCGATGCATTGAGAATCGTTTGAACCACATCGGGGTGCATGCCTGCACGTGGTGGATCGGTGATGATGACATCCGGACGGCCATGAGCCTCGATGAAGTCGTTGGTCAGAATGTCTTTCATGTCGCCTGCATAGAACAGCGTGTTGTCGATATGATTGATCTCTGAGTTTACTTTTGCATCTTCAATGGCTTCAGGAACATATTCGATGCCGATGACCTGCCGACAATGCCGGGCAACAAAGTTGGCAATAGTGCCTGTGCCAGTGTACAAGTCGTAAACAAGTTCGTTACCCGTTAGCTGTGCAAAATCTCGAGCCACGGAGTACAGATGGTATGCTTGTTCCGTATTTGTCTGGTAGAACGATTTTGGCCCCACCTTGAACTTCAGGTCTTCCATTAGCTCAAAGATATGATCGGTTCCTTTGAATACTTTGATTTCCTGATCGCCGATGGTGTCGTTGCATTTCTGGTTGTCCAGATAAAGCAAGGAACTGATCTGGGGGAACTTTTCTGATAGATGCTGAAGCAGTTTAACAGCCTCGGCTTCACCTCCTGTTTCATCGAAATGGAACTGCAGGATGACCATCCATTCGCCACTGGCGGAGTTACGGATAATCACATCGCGCAATAATCCATGTTGCTCCCGTAAGTTGAAGAATGTCATTGAGTGACTGACTGCATACTCGTAGATTTCGTTGCGAATCTGATTGTGCAAGTCATCCATCAGCCAGCATTTCTGGATTGGGAGTATCTTGTCAAAAGCCCCTGTAATATGAAATCCGATGGCAGGTTTGTTCTTTGCACTCTCTACAGGCTCTTCGGCATTTCCGATAGTGGGTTGGGGGAGAGAGGCAATTTCTTCTTTGGTAAGATAGCGCTTATTGGCACACCCGTAGTCGAGCTTGTTGCGGTATTCCTGAGTCCTGACTGAGCCGAGGATGGGTCGGAAGGCAGGCAGTTCAACCTTACCGATGCGATGGAGTTGGTCGAATACCTGCTGCTCTTTGAATTTCAGTTGCTCGCTATAGGGCAGGTTCTGCCATTTGCAGCCGCCGCAAGTACCAAAATGCTGACAGAATGGTGTTGAACGGATTGCGCTGTATTCATGGAAACAAACCACATCGCCTTCTGCAAACGAATGCTTTTTGCGCCTGATTTGTACATCGACAATATCGCCTGGAACACAGAAAGGAACAAATACAACCAGTTCATTCCAATGGAACAGGCATTTCCCTTCAGCTGCTACGGCTTCTATCTTAACATTTTCGAGTAGGGGTAACGGTTTCTTTTTTCTTGTCATAAATCTTATTGTTGATGGCCGACAAAGTGCAGCAATGCTTCAAGCATTTCAAGTTTGGGCATCGGATAGCCTGCTTTTTGGGCCATGGATATGGGACGTGTATAGAGATAATAGATTTCCATTTTTCTGTGAAAATCAAAATCAAGTTTCATGGATGGTGAATAGGGTGTCATTTCGTCGGTCATCTGAATCATGAGGTTGGCAAACGACGAGTCGATATTCTTCACTCCCAAATGCTGTGCAGCACCAATGACTTCAAGCATCTGGTCGTAGATGAGCTGTCTGGTGCTGGCATTCTTTAGCAACAAGTCTGTTTGGGTGTTGAGCGCAACCGTCATGCCGTTAAAGGGCATGTTCCAGACGGCTTTTTTCCATCGGGCTTCATGATATTCAACAAGTCCGGCTTTCACCCCTGCAGCGTTAAAGTCCTCGACGACCTGTGCCAAGACAGCTTCATTATGACAGGAATAGTTGCCCAGATTGATCTGACCGTAGCATTGGTGGCTGATGGTGCCCGGCTTGGTCTTAGCTGAGCAGATGAATGCCAGCCCTGCTACAAGTTGGGCATCAGGGAACATTTGCTGAACATCCTCCTCAACACCAATTCCATTCTGAATAAGTACAACAACAGTATTCTGGTGAAGCAACGGGGGTAACAAGTCTTTTAACATTGTGTTGTTGACCGATTTCAGACAGACGAAAACTACATCGCATTGAGGCATGTCTGCCGAAGAAGAATAGACTTGGGGATGGTCTAGATGGAATGAACCGTTGCACGAATCTACCTGTAGGCCGTTTTCCAAGACATAGTCGTAGTCGCTATGTAACAAAAAGTGGACTTCCTGTCCACTTTGCACCAGCTTTGCACCATAATAGCCACCAATGGCTCCTGTGCCAATAACGCCGTATTTTAGTTTCATTTGCTTCTGTTAGATTGATGTGTTGAATATAGTGAAGCATGTCTCTCGAAGTGCAACCTATCTGAAGGAGTCGGTCAGCAGTTTAATTTCCACTTGAGGACTTATTCGCTCGTACAATATATTATATACGGCATCGAGAATTGGCATGTTGACATGATAGTGACGATTGATTTCTTTCATACACTTGGTGCCGAAATAGCCCTCGGCAATCATCTCCATTTCCATCTGAGCCGACTTGACCGAATATCCTTTGCCAATCATGGTTCCAAACACACGATTGCGTGAGAAGTTGGAATAGCCAGTTACCAACAAGTCACCTAAATAGACGGAGTCGTACACATTGCGCTCCAACGGATAGACACTTTGCAAGAAACGATCCATCTCCTGAACCGCGTTTGACATCAAGACAGCTTGGAAATTGTCGCCGAATTTCAAGCCAGAACAGATGCCTGCCGCAATGGCATACACATTTTTCAGTACAGATGAATATTCAATGCCAATCACATCGGTAGATGTCTTCGTCTTGATGAAGTTGCTGGAAAGAACGTCGGCAAAAGCCTGTGCCTTCTCAGTATCCAGACATCCTACTGTGAGATAGCTCAGACGCTCCAAGGCCACTTCCTCAGCATGCGAGGGACCTCCCAGACAAGCCAGATTATCGTAAGGCACATCGAACACCTGATGGAAGAACTCTGAGCATACCAAATTCTCGTCAGGAACAATTCCTTTGATGGCTGTCAGAATGAACTTGTCCTTCAGTCGTGTCTTCAGACGCTTCAAATGGTTCTTCAAATAAGGTGAAGGCACAACAAAAACAAGTGTGTCGTAAAGCTGGACAATCCGATTGAGATCACTATCAAAATGAATCTCGTTGATATCGAAATGTACACTTGAAAGATAACTGGGGTTGTGTGAAAGGCGCTTGAACTCCTCTATCTGATCATCGCGTCTCATATACCATCCTATGTGGTGGGTGTGTCCCACCACAATTTTGGCAATAGCAGTTGCCCATGAACCACCGCCAATAATAGCTGTCTTACCGCAGTTGTACATGTCTGACTGTTGGCTGTTTTTGTTTACTGCTGGCTGTTAGCTGTCTCAATCCACTGCTGTACCTCGTTGACTGAAGGCTTCTGCAAGTCCAATTTGTATTTTTTGACGATGTCGCCGATTTTCTGTTGAAGTCCCTGTGCCTTTTCTTCCTTGATGTCTTGAATCAGATAGAATCCTGCCTTGCGCAACATGTATACCCAATCTTCAGCAACTCCGATGGCGGCCCATTCCTGAATGCTGCTTTGGGGAGCTTTCTTCTCGGGCTTCATCTGTGGGAACAGCATCACCTCGCCAATTGTGAACTTGCCAGTAAGCAACATTACCAAACGGTCGATGCCGATGCCGATGCCGAAAGTTGGGGGCATGCCGTATTGCAGGGCACGCAAGAAGTCGTGGTCAATGATCATGGCTTCGTCATCGCCCTTGTCGGCCAGTCGCATCTGCTCCTTGAAGCGTTCCTCCTGATCAATGGGATCGTTCAGCTCTGAGTAGGCATTGGCCAACTCTTTGCCGTTCACCATCAGCTCGAAACGTTCTGTAAGTCCTGGCTTTGAACGGTGCATCTTGGTGAGGGGCGACATTTCAACAGGATAATCGGTGATGAAGGTTGGCTGTATGAAGCTACCCTCGCAAAATTCACCAAAGAGCTCGTCAATCAGTTTGCCCTTACCCATTGTCTCATCGACCTCCATGCCTTTTGACAGACAGAACTGCCGAATTTCATCCTCACTCTTGCCGTCGCAGTCGAAGCCAGTTTTTTCCTTGATGGCATCGAGAATGGGCAGACGACGGAAGGGAGCACGGAAAGAGATGACGTTGCCATCAATCTCTACTTCGGGCTTGCCGTTCACGGCTGTACAGATCTGTTCCAGCATATTCTCCGTAAAGGTCATACCCCATAGCAGATCCTTATAGCTGACGTAGAGTTCCATGCAGGTGAACTCTGGATTGTGCGTCTTGTCCATACCCTCGTTGCGGAAGTTCTTGCCCATCTCGTAGACACCTTCGAAGCCGCCAACAATGAGACGCTTCAGGTAGAGCTCAGTGGCAATGCGCATGTACATGTCCTGATTCAGTGCGTTGAAATGGGTGATGAAAGGACGTGCCGATGCACCGCCTGCAATATTTTGGAGGATGGGGGTGTCTACTTCCGTATAGCCGGCATCGTCAAGGATACGGCGCAGTGTGCGGATGATGGTGGCACGCTTCAGGAAGGTGTCTTTTACTCCCTCGTTGACCACCAAGTCTACATAGCGCTGACGATAGCGAAGCTCTGGATCGTCGAACTTGTCGTAAGCCACACCATCCTTGTATTTTACGATGGGCAGGGGCTTTAGCGACTTCGAGAGCAGCTTCAGCTCTTTTGCATGAACAGAAATCTCACCAGTCTGGGTTCTGAAGACGAAACCTTTTATTCCAATGAAATCGCCAATGTCCAGCAGTTTCTTGAAGACGACATTGTAAAGGTCTTTGTTCTCATCTGGGCAGATGTCGTCGCGAGTGATATAAACTTGAATACGGCCTTTAGAATCCTGCAATTCTACGAAAGATGCTTTTCCCATGACACGGCAGCTCATCATGCGGCCGGCTATGCTGACTTCACGAGGTTCTTCATCATCACGAAAGTTCTCGCGTATGTCTGTTGAGAAAGCATTGGTGGGATACTCAGCTGCAGGGTAGGGGTCGATGCCCATATTGCGCAGCTCGTTGAGCGATTGTCTACGAAGGATTTCTTGTTCGCTAAGTTCTAAGACGTTCATATTGTTATATTCGAATATTTACCTATTAGAACTGCAAAGGTAGGTATTTTTGTTGAACTTTCCAAATTTTTCAGCCATTTCCTTTTGGAACTTGAAGCAGGATGCTTGTGGCTCCAATCGTAAACATCTGACCGTCTTCAATAATTCTCATTTCGCGGTCGCCTAAAATTTCGTTGTCAACAAATGTTCCAGTAAAGCTGGGGCCGTCCTTCAGAACGTATTTAAGCTTGTTGTTCTTGTTGCGAGAAACGGTGATGGTGCAATGCAGCAAATCGACGCTGGGGTCGTCGGTCATAATAGGTACATTGATAGGATTGTTTTTCTGATAGCGTCCTATCTTGTTGACCCCTAAGCGGAGTGGCAGTTCTTGCTTGTAGTGGAAAACGTTCTCGATGACGATGATTGTTCCAAAATTTCCCTCTTCCAGGTTTCCATCAGCCGGCTGTTCTTGTTTGGCAGGCTTGGGGGCACTTTTTCTGATGCCGAACCGTTTTCCACAACTGTTGCAGGTGAGCACAATCGTGCCGCCCTCAGCATATTTCGTCTCATCAAAACTGACGGGTTGGCTACATTGTGGACAACGAACTCGTTTCATTGATTAGTTAAAAAAAGAATATTCAAAATTAGTGGATATGCAATATCCATGCTTCATTGAACGTGTCACCCGTCTCTCTGCGAGTGAGCAACTGCGATTGAGCCTCTTCCAGTGTGGAATAATATCCGCAAATCACGCGAACCTTATTCATGTTCTCCATCTTTACAATGCTAATGCCCGTAACTCCCTTTTGAGCCAGTCGCTCAACGAATGCTTCTGCATGATGGCGAGTTGTCTGGCTGGCCAGCACAATGGTGTACTCCCCGACGTGGCTTGTTTCTTCTGTTGCTGCTTCATGCTCGTGCTCATCAACAGGCTGCGAGACTGCGTTCTCTGGATTGATAATGTAATCCTTCTCCTCTGCTTCTTGCAGAGTTGCTTCAGATGTTGTGCTTTTCTGGCTCCCTGCATCGTTGATTGATACAGGCAGAAAGCTACTTTCCTGTCGGTCTGTCTGCACGCCGCTGTTGTCGACAGGCGTGGAGATGAAGAAGAACAGCAAGACAGCAACGGCTGTTGCTATCAGGTTGCGCACCCATGACATTTGAATGACAATGGCACTGTCTTTATTGTCCTCGTCTTCAATGGAAACTATCTGGGCTGTTGCTTCCTCCTTTTGTGGCTCGTCTTCGCTGGAGATGACTGCAACCTTCTCTTCTGCTATTTCCTTTTTGCTGTTCTGCTGTACTCCCAGCGGTTGCATTTCAAAAGAACTCAAGCCATAGAGAGCAGGTGTGAGAATCCCTGCTTTGCAGGGTTCAAACTCGTAGTTGCCATCCTCGTTCAGACTGAGTGTGCCTAAATCGGTCAGTTCGTAGTGCCCCTCGTTGTTGAGGTGCTGCTTCATTTCTTCCACTTCGCTCTCAATCCGTCGTAATGCTTCTGGATAGCTGAGGTCGTAGGCTTCAACATAGCTTTGAACGAGCAGGTGGTCATTGAGTTTTAATTGTGAGTTGAATCCGATAGTCCTTGAAGGTGGCAAAAACAAATATTCGTCATCTTCATGCCTTGCGCTGACATAATGTGCCAAGAATCCTCCAAAATTGGGGATAATCACGCAATCATTGCTCAGCAGCAATATCTCAATATGTCTGTTTAATTCAATCACAGGTGCAAAATTACGGCTTTTATTTTGAAAAAACAAATAAAAAAGCATTATTTGCAAAAAAACTTTTCGCTATGACAAATAAAAGTTGTACTTTTGCAAACGTTAATTCTATATTATAAAAATGGTATATAAGGAAACTGAAATCAAGGGCGTATATATCATTGAACCAAAAGTGTTCAACGATGCACGCGGTTATTTCTTCGAGACTTGGAAAAAGGAAGAGTTTGAACAGAATATAGGTAGGATTGGCTTCGTACAAGAGAACGAATCGAAGTCTTCCTACGGTGTGTTGCGCGGCTTACATTATCAGAAAGGCGAATTTTCGCAAGCAAAGCTTGTGCGTGTCATAAAAGGCAAGGTGCTTGACGTTGCTGTTGATATCCGTCGCTCGTCGCCCACCTTTGGTAAGCACGTCATGGTGGAACTTAGCGATGAGAACAAGCGCCAGTTCTTCATTCCACGCGGATTTGCCCATGGATTCTTGGTGTTGAGCGATGAAGCCATCTTCACTTACAAAGTAGACAATGTATATGCTCCGCAGGCAGAAGCAGGCATCCGCTGGAACGATCCTGACCTTGCCATTGAGTGGCCCATATCGATGAACGATGTCCTGACCAGCGAAAAAGACGAGAAAGCATCTTCATTAAAGAATGCAGAAGTATTTGACTAACTTATTATAAAATTATGAAAATTGCAATTGTTGGAACAGGTTATGTAGGACTTGTCTCAGGTACATGTTTTGCTGAAACTGGTGTTGATGTAACTTGTATTGATGTGGATGCCAATAAGATTGAGCGTCTGCAGAACGGAATCATTCCCATCTATGAACCAGGATTGGACGAGCTTGTCAAGAAGAATGTGAAAGCTGGCCGTCTGAAGTTTTCCACCGACCTGGCTTCAGTTCTTAACGAGCAGGACGTAGTGTTCTCAGCCGTAGGCACTCCTCCTGATGAGGATGGCTCTGCCGACCTGAAGTATGTGTTACAGGTGGCTAAGACCATTGGCGAGAATATCAATAAGTATATCGTTGTCGTCACTAAGTCTACTGTGCCTGTAGGCACGGCTGCAAAAGTGAGAAAGACCATCGAAGACGAGCTTGCCAAGCGTGGAGTCGATGTTCCTTTCGATGTGGCTTCCAACCCAGAGTTCTTGAAAGAGGGTAACGCCATCAAGGACTTCATGTCGCCCGACCGTGTGGTAGTGGGTGTTGAAAGCGAACAGGCCAAAAAGGTGCTGACCCGTTTGTACAAGCCGTTCCTGCTGAACAATTTCCGTGTCATCTTCATGGATATCCCTTCGGCTGAGATGACGAAATATGCAGCTAACTCTATGCTGGCCACCCGTATCTCGTTCATGAACGATATGGCAAACTTGTGTGAGCGTGTTGGTGCAGATATAAATATGGTTCGCGCGGGAATCGGTGCCGATACTCGTATAGGTCGCAAGTTCCTCTATGCAGGCTGCGGCTATGGTGGCAGTTGCTTCCCCAAGGATGTCAAGGCACTCATCAAGACAGCCGACCAGAATGGCTACTCTATGGAAGTGCTGAAAGCTGTTGAGCGTGTGAACGAGCACCAGAAAGGCATTCTCTTTGAAAAGCTGCAAAAAGCTTTCAATGGCGAGTCGCTGAAGGGAAAGGTTATTGCTCTGTGGGGACTCTCGTTCAAGCCTGAGACCGACGATATGCGTGAGTCGACTGCTTTGGTCATGATTGACAAACTGGTGGAAGCCGGATGCATTGTCCGTGCCTACGATCCTATTGCCATGGATGAGTGCAAGCGCCGTGTAGGCGATAAGATCACATATTGTCGTGACATGTATGATGCTGTGCTCGATGCCGATGCCATGCTGTTGCTGACAGAGTGGAAAGAGTTCCGTCTGCCCACATGGGGTGTCATCAAGAAGGCTATGCGCCGTCCGTTGGTCATTGACGGTCGAAACATTTTTGATATTGAAGAACTGGAAGAGAACGGCTTCGAGTATTATTGCATCGGAAAATAATGAAAGCGTTCCTCAGCTTCTTTTCACTTCTTATGCTCGTTGTGTTGCTGGCAAGTTGCCGGCAACAACAACGGGCTTTATCTGAGTCTCAACAAGAAAGCAAGGAAGCAAAAGAGTTGATGCAAGGCATCTGGATAGACACCGAGACCGAAGAAGTTGTCTTCCGTGTTAAAGGTGATACGATATACTATCCTGACACGTTGAGTCTTCCTGCCTATTTCCGTATTGTGGGCGACACAATTGAAATTGGGCCGAACCATTATTTTATTCAGAAGCAGGCTGCCCATTTGTTCTGGTTCAACAATCAGGCGAATGATGTTGTGAAACTGAGGAAGAGTGACGATCCAAACGATGTGTTGGCATTTGCACATAAGCAAGGACAGCCGTTGCAACCTTTGAAAGAAGTGCAGAAGGCTGATTCTGTCGTGGTGTTCAATGGTGAACGCTATCACTGGTATATCGCCATCAATCCCACACGTTTCCGTGTAACGAAAGCCTCCTATAGTAATGAGGGCGTAGAGGTGGAAAATGTGTACTACGACAATATCATCCACATCAGTATCTACCAAGGGAGTAAGCGCCTGTTCTCAAGTGACATTAAAAAACAAAACTACGAAGCGCAGATTTCTGAAAGTTTTCTCAGCCAGTCGGTATTGGGCAATATGGAGTTCGACCGTGTTGACGGTGGCGGCTTCCATTTCAATGCCACGCTATGCATTCCCGATGGTGGTACGTGCTATCTGGTATCCACTGATATCGGCTTCGACGGAACGTTGGAAATGAAGCTATTGGAATGACTGCAGCCAATTGTCAATGAGTTGTCGCGCTATTGACAATTTCTCGGGCAAGTTGGGCAGATTCTCGCGACGGAACCATCCTGCCTTTTTGAGTTCTTCCAGTTGGATGTGTATTTCACCGCTTTCATATTCTGCATTGAAGCCTACCATCAAACCGCTGGGATAGGGCCAAGGCTGTGATGCAAAGTAGCGAATGTTCTTGATTTTAATGCCCGTCTCTTCCATCACTTCGCGGTGAACAGCTTCTTCGAGCGTTTCACCCGTCTCAACAAACCCTGCAATCAGTCCGTAGAAATCGCTCTTGAAGTTGCGCCCCTTGGCCAGCAGGACTTCGTCACCACGGTGTATCAGTACGATAATTGCTGTGGCCAGCTGTGGCCATACCTCCTTTCCGCAACATTCGCAACGCTTGGAAATGTCGGTGTGAAACTTCATTGGTCCGCCGCATACTCCACAGAACTTTGTGTTTTGATTCCAGTAGATCAGTTCGGCACACTTGCCGGCTTTCAGGTATAGAGGGTAGGGCAGTTTGTAGTAGCTTTGGCGCAGAGGGCACATTTCGAAGCGATCGTCATCGGTTACAGGAGTGTCTATCGTGTAGCTCAGCGCCTCTGTGTCGTCCTGTGGCGTTACGTGCAGCACGGTTGTCCATGTTTTTAATTCCACGGGTGGCTCTTCGCAGCAGGGGATGGTAAAGCCGTCACCGTCTTTCTGCAGCAGTAACGAGTCTTTGCAAAACACGAAGTAGTACTTGTTCATGCCGATGCTGATGATTTGGATTAGCGGTCGCCGAAGATCAGTTTCCTGTCGCGCTCAGCGGCTGGCTTCGTCCATGCCTCAGGCACAAACTTCCAGTTGCTGTGGGCTTTTGGCGTTACGGTGCCTTGGGCTTCTATCTCCTTCATGAGATAGTGGCGCAAATCCAGTTCCGACTGATAGATCACTCTGCCGTTGAGCGAATCCTTGGGTATGCCAGCCCCTCTGGTCAGCAGTTCGCCGCCCCCCGATGCTCGATAGCTGTTCATGGCCACCTTGTACCAACGGTTCTCGTCGAATGGCTGTCCGCCAGTCATCTGCATGATACGAACTTTCTCGCCGTCAGGCTTGGTCACGTCGACTTCGTAGTCGATGCCTGTTGCCGAGTCGAAGTTGAAGGTGAAGTTCTTGAAGCCCGTGCGTTGCTGGTCGTCTTTTGATGATTCGTTCAGCTGCAGCAGGTGGTCGTCGGGCGAGGTCATGGTGTTGGCCCACAGGTCGTAACTCATCTCCAGATGGTTCCTGATTTCACGGCCTGTCATTCGCATCACGTAGAGTTTGTTCTCAAAACGGTAGAGCTTGAACATGTCGGCTACTTTGACGGGGCCTTTCCCGATAGTGGCATCGAAGAGTAGGGGAGCATTCAGAGAGATATCGGCCCCTGTGATGCGTAGTTGCAGGTCTTGAATGAAGTCGGTGAAGGCAGAGTTGCCGAAATAGCTGTCGCGTGTGCTCATTGGTTCTGTGAACGTGCCTATCTCTCTGCCCACATACGCCTTGATGCTGTCTGTCTGCGGCTGGAAGTGCTGCACCATGTTCTGGTCGACCTCTTCCTGACGGATATTGACAATTTCGCCCTTGATCTGCTTGTCCTTCAGCTTTCCTTTCTCGTAGGTCAGCTGGATGGTGGCCTCGGCAATGTTCTTGGCAAAGCACGAGGGGTCTATCAGCAGCACCTGACGGCCTTCCGTGTTGGTTACCCACTCGTTGTGCACGCGATGGTCATGGCCGAAGAAGATAATGTCGAAGCCAGGCACTTCGCGCGCCACTCGTTCAGAAGCATCTTCCTCTACACCGTTGGGCATCACAATGCCGCCGTTCTTGCCGCTGTGGAAGAGTCCGAAAATCAGGTCGGGCTTCTCTTTCTCTTGAATCACGTTGACCCAGTGGCGTGCGCAGCTCACCATTTCCTGAAACTCCAGTCCTTCGTAGACGCTTTCGTGCAGCCAGCAGGGAATGGTGGGCGTGAGCAGTCCTATAATCGCAATCTTCACGCCGTCGCGCTCCAGCAGGGCATAGGGATTCACATAGGGCGTGCCATCGGCTTTTCTTACGATGTTGGCCCCCAGCAAGGGACAGCGCACTTCTCGTATCCACTTGTCGTAGACAGCGTGGCCGGGCTCAATGTCGTGGTTGCCCACCGTCTCGGCATCGTAGCGCATGTAGTTCACCACCTGTGCTGCCACGTTTTCCTGTGCCGTCATCACAAAGTTCGACCAATAGCAGGTGGGCTGACCTTGCAGTATGTCGCCATTGTCAATCAGCAATAAGCGGTCGCCGTATATCTTGCGCTCCCTTTCCACGTAGGTGCTCACACGGGTAAGTGTTCCGTCGAGGGACTTTCCCTCTACGAAGTCGTAGGGGAAGAAGTAGCCGTGAACATCGCTTGTTTCAATCACTTTCAGACTGACCGTCTTTGTCTTGCTCTTGGCTGTGGCTGATGTGGCAAGCATACAGGAAAGTGCGAGGAATAGTGCTGTGAGACCTCTCATTGCTGATTGTTTATGGGTAGAAACGAATTAATAGTTCTGTGCCTTCACCTGGAAGTAAGCCTGCGCATGGTTGCATACGGGGCACTCCTCGGGGGCTTTCTTGCCGATGACGATGTGACCGCAGTTGGAGCACTGCCAAATCACGTCGTTATCCTTTGAGAACACACGCTCTTTCTTGATGTTGTCGAGCAGTTTGCGGTAGCGCTCTTCGTGTTCCTTCTCGATGGCGGCCACGCCCTCGAACTTGTCGGCAATCTCGTCGAAGCCCTCTTCGCGTGCCTCCTCGGCCATGCGCTTGTACATGTCGGTCCACTCGAAGTTCTCGCCGTTGGCGGCATCCTCCAGATTGGTCATTGTGTCGCTCACCTTGCCTCCGTTCAGGTATTTGTACCACAGCTCGGCATGCTCTTTCTCGTTGGCAGCCGTCTCTTCAAAAATCTTGCTGATCTGTACATAGCCGTCCTTCTTGGCCTTCGAGGCGAAGTAGGTGTACTTGTTGCGTGCCTGCGACTCGCCTGCAAAAGCTTCCTGCAGGTTCTTCTCGGTCTTGGTTCCTTTTAAGTTTTTCATAAGTTTTTTTGTTTAGTTGTTAATGAGTTTTTATACGGTTATCTCTCCTCTGATGCTGCGCTGCATGTAGCGGCGTATCTGCTCTGGGTCGTCGTAGTGCGACTGCAGGAACATCAGTTTTGTCACGGCGCTCTCCACCGTTGAGTCGCAGCCGCTGATGACACCAGCCTCTTTCAGCTGATAGCCTGTGTCGTAGCGTCCCATTTCCACTTTGCCTTGCATGCACTGGCTGATGTTGATGACCACCTTGCCGCGCCGTGTGGCTTCTTTCAGTGTGCTGATGAGCCAGGGACTCTGTGGGGCATTGCCGCTGCCGAACGTGCGCATCACGATGCTGCGCAGGTTGGGGGTGGCAATGATGTGGCGTATCAGGTCTTCGCGAATGCCGGGGAAGAGCGAGAAGATAATCACGTTGTTGTCCAGCCGGAAGTGGGGCTTCATGGGCTTTTTGAAGTCGGGCTTGCGTATGAACTCGTCGTGATAGGTGATGTTCACGCCAGCATCCACCAGATGGGGATAGTTGAACGACTCGAAGGCATTGAACTCGTCGGCACTCTGCTTGGTGGTGCGGTTGCCGCGCAGCAGGTGACCGCCAAAATAGATGCCCACCTCGGGCACGATGGCAGTACCGTCTTGTCGCTTGGCTGCTGCTATCTCTATCGACGTGATGAGGTTCTCCTTGCCGTCAGTGCGCAGCTGGTCGATGGGCAGTTGCGAGCCTGTGAAGATGACGGGCTTGGTCAGGTTCTCCAGCATGTAGCTGAGCGCTGAGGCGGTGTAGGCCATCGTGTCGGTGCCGTGCAGCACCACGAAGCCGTCGTATTCGTTGTAGCGGTCGGCAATGACGTGCGAGAGGTCGGTCCATCGCAAGGGCGACATGTCGCTGGAGTCGATGGGGGGTGTGAACTGGTAGGTGCTGATCTCGGTGTCGAACTGCTTCAGTTCAGGTACGTTGCTCAGCAGGTGTTCGAAGTCGAACGGTTCGAGCGCCTTGGTCAGCGGATTGCGGTTCATGCCGATGGTTCCGCCGGTGTAGATGAGGAGTACCTTGCTTTGCATTTTTTTTTAGAAGCGGAAGTCGAGTTCTACGTCCACCATGTTGTAGTTGTGCTTGGCCAGCGTGCGGTTGTTCACACGGGCATACTCCACGTTCAGCTGCAGGTTCTTGGTGAACAGATAGTCGGCACCTACCTCGTAGTAGGTCTTGCTGGTGACCCAGTCCTTCTGGGCACGGTAGAGGTCGTAGCGAGCCTTCACATGCAGTTTCTTCTTGATGACAGGGGCGATGCAGAGTGCATAGATGCCGTCGGCCTTGTCGCCTTTCTTCATGTCCTTGCCGAAGCCCTGGCTGTGTATGTATTCTGAGCGGAAGGTCCAGTCGTTCATGGCATATTCGGCTGAGAGGGCATAGCGGTTCTTCGATACGCTGAGTGTGTCCTTTGTGCCTGTCACGTTGGTAATCTCCATGTATCTTGAGCCCGTCCATCCGAAGGCTCCGATGCGCAGACCTTCAACCGGCATTACCCACAGGCCTCCGATGATGTCCTTCCGGTTGTCCTTGTCTTTCTGGTTGATGCCCTCGCCGTTGAACACACCCACCTGGTAGTGCAGCCAGTTGCGGCCGTCAATTTTCAGCACATCGCCTTGCACTTGAAGACCAATGTCGCGGCCGTTGCTTCCTTGTTCGCCAGTGCGGTCGGAGAAGCCAGCCAGAGCCGTGATGTTCTGCGAGTAGCTCATGAAGCCTTGTGTGATGGGGTGCATGGGGTTCTCAAAGGTGAAGGGGCGCTTGAACTGACCAGCTTTTACACGGAAGAACTCATACTTCTGCCACTCGCCGAACAGGTCTACCAGACGGATGTCGGTCTTCGCTTTGTCAGGGTCGTAGGTGTTGCCGTTTATCTGCATCTGTGCCTTCCAGTAGAAGTCCTCGTGGGCACGGCCTTCCAGTGCTAGTCGCACCAGTCGCAGGTTGAAGCCGTTGTCGTGGTCCTTGACCACACCCACCAGGTTGTCCTGGGCATCGGTCACGTCTTTGTATTTGTCGCTGCCTTGATACTGCACCATGCCGTAGCCGCTCAGCTTCACGTTCTGGAACCATTCTTTCAGTTGTGCGTGGGCATTGGCCATCAGCAGAGCCAGTGCCACCGTTGCTATTATTCTTCTTGTCATTGCTTTATAGGTGTTTTTGTTCTTCAGATGCAAAATTACGAAATAAAAAGCAGACAGCAAAATTTTCCCAGTGATATTCTCGATTTTTCTCTGCGGTTTTGCAAATGTGTTGCTTGCCAAATTAGGCGCGCCGCTGCGCCGCTGCGCTGCAATTTATAGGGTTGCTTCAACGTTCCCAGAGTTTGCCACAAACGCTCCCAGAGTTTGTATTGAACGCTGTGAGTGTTTGCGATGGGTAAAAACAAATCCTCCTACCAGCGTTGCTAAGATGCTTGCTGACAGGAAGATATGGTTCGTGAAGAGATATGGAAAAATCAGTTGTTCACCGACCCTCCAACGATGTCGAGCAGCTCGTTTGTGATGGCTTGCTGTCGGCTCTTGTTGTACTGCAGATTCAACTGCCGCAGCAACTCGTCGGCATTGTCGGTAGCCGTCTGCATGGCCACCATGCGTGCTGCGTGCTCTGAAGCCACACTGTCAAGCAGGGCCGTGTAGAGCATCAGGTGGGCCAGTTTGGGCATCAGCTGTGCAAGAACGGTGTTCATATCGGGCTCCACGATGAAGTTGTCGTTCAGTGGTTTCACCTCGTCCTCCGCTCTCTTTTCTTTACTGTCTTTCTTTTTCTTCAGGTATTCCTGCGCTTTCTTGGTGGTGACGCTCGAGGTCAGGTCGCGCTCATGGTCGCGTTCCAGCTCGCTTTCAACGTCGATAGGCAGGAAAGTCTTCGTGGTGAGCACTTGCGAGCCTGCACTCTTGAAGTGGTGGTAGATCAGGTCAACCCTGTCAACCTCGCCCTTTGCAAAGCGTGCACCCAGATGCATGGCCAGCTCGATGCAGTCGTGCACATTGGGCTTGTCAACAGTGCTGCTCCAGTCGCCCATGACGTGGTAGCCCAGTTTCTGGGCTTTTTCTGCCACCTTGCGGCCGATGGGGTAGATGTCGATGTTTTCAGCGCCAATCTCGTCGGTAAGTTGTCTGACGGCACTCTGCATCTCTCTGATAATGTTGGCATTGAAGCCGCCGCAGAGCGACGAGTTGCTTGAGAACACCACGAGGGCAATACGCTTCACCGGCCGTTCCTGGTCGTAGATGGTCTGTGCCTCGGCCTCTGCCGCTAAGAAGGACTTGAGGATATGCTCCAGCAAGGTCTCGTAGGGCAGCATGTTCTGAATGGCCACCTGAGCATGGTGCAGCTTGCTGCTGGCCACCATCTTCATGGCTGAGGTGATCTTGCGCGTCGAGTTGACTGAAGCAATACGACCCTTGATTTCCTTTAATGACGGCATAGGCTATCAGGCTTTAAACGTTCCAGCTATATCGGCCATGACGGCTTCAATCTTGTCGGTGGTTTCGTCGTCAATCTTTCCGCTGGCGAGTGTCTCGATGACCTCGGGGTGCTGCGAGCGCAGCTTGTCGAGGAACTGGTCTTGGCACTGGCGCACATTGGTGATGGGCACCTCGCGCATCAAGCCGTGAACACCGCAGTAGAGGATGGCAATCTGCTCGCCTACAGGCATGGGGCTGTACTGTGGCTGAATCAAGAGCTGGTTGTTCTTGCGGCCACGGTCGAGCGTCATGGCGGTCACGGCATCCATGTCACTTGAGAACTTAGAGAAGGCCTC
>ERZ842401.2480-NODE-2480-length-24661-cov-11.420629_pt1 | contig 24661 bp, 26 predicted proteins | sample MGYA00521270_ERZ842401 | MGnify/ENA primary metagenome ERZ842401 (study PRJEB31892, sample SAMEA3878208) | bioreactor metagenome | biome: Moose rumen | place: Sweden | collected 2011-10 | study: EMG produced TPA metagenomics assembly of the PRJEB12797 data set... | reverse complement strand
TTCTCTTTGACGGCTTCAAGATTGTCCTTAATAAATCTGTAGTCTAACATAGTGTCCCTATTCTATATCGTGTGGATTATTATTGCAAGATGTCTTATTGAAGTTCCCAAACTGCTTCAACGCTAACCGATACGGTTTTTGTGCCTGTGGCTAGGGGAGTGGAGTCGTTTGCCGAAGCCAAAGAAGCTGCAACAGTTCTTTTTGTTTCGATATATGGCTGGTTATTCGAATACTCTCGGATTGTGAGTATTTTTCCCAACTGCGCGCCAGTAGCTCCTGCAAGCATTTGTGCAGTATCTTCTGCCTGCTTTATAGCCAAAAGACGCGCCTGCTTCACGGCTTCCTGGTCATTGTTGATGTTGTATGTGAGGTCAGATAGTTCGTTTGCTCCTGCTTTTATCGCTACATCGATGATGTTTCCTGCGGCTGTGATGTCATTTATCTGCACGCGGATTTTATTGTTTACGATATAATTTCTGTAGCGTCGTTTATCTACTGTATAATCGTATTCTTGGTGAATACTATAATCGAAAATCGATATGTATTTTTCTTCAATGCCATTGTCTTTCAAAGCCGCTTGCACTGCTGTCATACGAGTTGCTGCATCTTTTGTAGCAACATTAACGTCCCAGCTTTCTGATGAAACAGAAAAAATTATAGATACACTATCTGGCTCTAGCAGCACTTCTCCTCTACCTTGTACGGATACCGTGCGTTCGCTTTGCGGAGTAAATACTTTTTCCTTGCACGAAAAAAGAAAAAGAGATGCAACAATAACTAGTGCTTTTGCAACGAAATTCATTTTGCGCTCCCCTGTTTAGTAAATATCAAAATAGAAGCGTTCTAGGTAAATTGCCCTCTTTTCTGCTTCTTTTGCGTAGCGGCTCAACGGATAATTCGTCAGCAGATTCTTATAAGAGCTAAGAGAGCCGCGAATATTTTGTATTGGCGAAAATGCTTCTAACACTTGCCCCTGTATAAAAAGTCCTTGGTCAAGGTTCGTGATTGCATTGCTAAAGAACGTATCAAGCAATGATTTCGCTTCGCTGTAGTTACCAGCTTCGTAGGCTTCTTTGGCTTTTTCAAGAATTGTATCAGTTTCGCTTGGCGTATCAGCACTTTCTTTCTTGCTTTCGATTTTGAAAGAAGTAGGGTCAAGTGCTTCTTTATAAGAAGTTTTGTCAGATTTTTCTTCTTTTGCCTGCTGTGAATCGGTTTGTGTTTGCAAGATAAGTGCACTCTCTACTTTTGCATTCGTACTTTCGCTTTTGCTTGTGTCCTCTGCTTTCGTAGACACTGCTTCTGTTGCATGCTCTTTTCTTTGTGCTGTTGATGTATCGGAAGCTGTAACATCTATCTGAATGTACTCATCAAGATATGTTTTTGCTATTACATCGTTTTTGTAGAAATGAAGTACCGTTGTTCCTGCTTTTTGTGCATAGACATAAAATTCTGTTGTTTTTTCTTTTTCTGTAGAGCCGTCATAAGAGATGATGCCGTCTTCTGATTCTTCACCAAGATATGTCCATTTGTTGCCATTAAGCTCGATGGTAAAATGCTGATTTTGCTTTACGGTGATAATCCTGTTTACATTCGGCTCTACGAGTTCTTCTTCTGCGGTAGACTTCTCGGTCTTTGCTTCTTCTTTTGCCACAGTAGAAACAGCCTTTTGCTTTGGAGCAGCTTCTACAATAGGTGTTGTGCTGTTTTCTACAGGTACAGTCTGTCCAGTCTTAGTAGCCTCTTTTGTATTCTCTGACGATACAACCTTCTGCGCTTTTTCAGCAGTGGCTTCTGCACCTTCATTTAGATATGCTTCGTCTTTATCAATCTGCTCGGCTTTAGCACTTTCTTGCTCTTCTTTTTGCAAAAATGCTTCGCTGTCGTCGATGATTTCTTGAGAACACAACGGACTTGCTGCAAGAGAAATGGCGGCGATTACTGCGGTATACTTTTTTTTCATTGAACTGCTCCCAAAATACCTTCGATGAGATTATCATTAGACTTGCTCAAGTCTTTTATTCTGCTTTCGTCTGGTTCTTCAAACCACTTGTTTACCTCGTTTTCGTCCCAGCTCAAATTCTGCGGTCGAGAGAGATAATAGCCATCTTCAAGCGACTCTGATTTTGGAAAGAATAATTGCTCTTTTGGCACAATGCTTTCTATGACTTTTATCTGTTTGTTTTTCTGGCTTTGCGAGCATTGATTCAACAAAAGTATGACCAATGCAATTATAAGAACAAACAACGCTACAATAGCCGCAACAGCAGCTTTTCCCTTTTCGTATATAAAATCTTGTACGACGCTCACGCCATTTTCTATTTTCTCTCTGATTTCAGATATATCCATTGTAAAAGCTCCTATTATATAAAATCGTGCGATTTTCCCTTTTTTTTCAGTCCAAATTTCGTTTGAGTGGACGAGAAGGGATAATAATTCCTTTCTCATCTTCGATTTCTTCATAATCATCGTCAAAAGCAGGTTTTTCGTCTTCGCTTTGAGATGATTTGCTAAACTCTTGGTCGAGTTTTAGGGCGATGATTTTGCTGATTCCGAACTCCTCCATTGTAACGCCGAGCATCGAAGACGCGCCGAGAACGGTTTTCTTGTTATGCGTGATTACAATGTATTGGCTCATATCAGAAAACGACTGCAATGCGTGAACAAAGCTCATAACATTTTTATCGTCAAGCGCGGCATCGATTTCGTCGAGAAGGCAAAACGGCGACGGGCGTACTTGATATGTTGCGAAGAGCAATGCGATGGCGGTCATTGTTTTTTCTCCGCCAGAAAGCAATGCGATGTTTTCCAGTTTTTTTCCCGGCGGCTGTGCATAGATGTCGATTCCTGTGGTAAGCACGTTTTCGCTGTCAGTTAATCGCAATTCGCCGCGCCCTCCATTCATGAGTTTTCGGAATATATTGTGGAAGTTCTTTCTGATTTCGTTGTATGTATTTACAAAAAGTTCAGAACTCTTTGCTCTGATTTCCTGCGCAACTCGTTCAAGGTCTTCTATAGACTTCTTTGTGTCATCAAAGCTCTGCTTTTGCTGTTCATACCGCTCTTTGATTTCGTTAAAGTCCTCTACAGCCATCAAGTTGATTTCGCCGAGATTTCTGATTTTTTCTCTCGCACTGAATAGCGTTGCCTTTAGTTCTGCGTCTGTTTTAGTGATAGAGTCCATTCTTTCGGCATATTCCATAAGGTCGCAAGAGTGTTCTTCTTTGAAATTCTGCTTTGTATTTACAATGTCGCCCTCGTTCATCGAAATATGCAAAGAAAGTTTTTCATACAATGCCTGACATTTCGAGCGTTCCTCTGTCTTTTGCTTCAAACTAGACTGATTGACTTCCGTATCTGAATTGTATGTTTTAATCTTGTTTTCGAGTGTTGAAAGCGTTTCTGCAAGGCTTCGCCCATTTTTCTCGATTTCGGCAAGCTCTTCTTGAATATCCGCAATCTTTTCTTCGATGTCTTCTTTTTTCTTGTTCTCTGCAAATATCTCGTCATCAAGCTCTTTGCTAGAGGCTTCCTCTCTTGCAAGCGACTTGCGCAAAATGCCTATCTGCCTTTCATCTGCTTCAATCTGCGTTGTGAGCTGTGCTTCTTCTATGCGATTTTTGCTTAACTCTTCTTTTGCTTGCGCTATTGCATTTTGTGCGTTTGCAATCTCGTCTTCTAGCCGTTTTTCATCAGCCTCAATCGAATCTATTTGTTCTCTTGTGTTTCTGATATTGTCATCGATAGCGTGTTTTTGCGCTATAATTCCTTCTGGAGAAAGCAAATCGTCTATAAAGCTGGGGGAGGCTTTTATATATTCGTCAATGCTTTCTTTTAGACTTTTTATCTCATTTTCTATTGTGATAAGTACATTTTGCGTATCATTTGCGCTCAAAGAAGAAGATTTTTCTCTGTTTTCACTGATAAAAGCAAGCAGAGTAGAAATCGTATGCTCAATGCACTGTTTTGCATTCTCGCATTTTTCAGCGGAATATCCAGCTTCCGACAACTTTGAATCAAGGTCTTTTACAATGCTTTCAGTGATAGCTTCTAGCTCTATCTGCATTTTTTGCAATGACTCATCGAGCTTAACAATTCTTTCATTGCCGTTTTTTATCGCGAGTTTGTCTTCGTCTATTTGCGTTTCAAATTTCTTTATTTCGTCTTCAAATTGCTTGATAAGCGATTGAATTTTAGAAAGTTTCTTCTTTTTCAAGAAAAGTTCACTGCTTTCTTCGTCTATTTCGTCAGAAAGTTCTGCGATTCTGTCCAAAAGCGACTTTTTTTTGCCCTCAATTTGATTTATTTTATCCTTTATTTGCGATAATTGAGTAGATAATTGTTTCGCGAGAGCTGTTTTTCCATTTTTTTCCGCCCCAATACTAATAAGTTCTGACTGAAATTTGTGAAATTGTGCTTCCGTATCTTTGATTTTATCCATGTTCACCGAAAGCAACTTGTCTAGCTCATCAATTTCAGCTTGTAACTCTTCTCTTCGCTTTTCAGCCTCTTTTAGCTGTGCTTCTTGCTTTGCTTTTTCAGCCATAATCGTTTTGAGCTTCAAAAGCTGACGGTCTATTTCAGTGTTGAAAACAATGTCTTTGAGATTTCTGTATTGCACTGTCTTTTCAGCTTGCGCTTTTAAGCTGTCATAGCGGCTTTTTACCTCTGTTAACGACGCTTCTATTTGGCTCAAATTGATGCGCGTATTCTCAAGTTCTCGCTCTGCACTTTGACATTCTAGCTTGCTCTTTGTAATGCCCGCCGCCTCTTCAAACAAATATCTTCTGTCTTCTGGCTTACTAGAGAGAATTTGGTCAATTTTGCCTTGCTCCATTACTGAATATGCGGATTTTCCCACCCCTGTATTCATAAACAGCTTTTTTATTTCGCTTGGAATAACTTTGCGATTATTTATGAAATACTCATTGTCGCCGCTTCGATACAATCTGCGCTTTATTTCTATTTCGCTTTCGGGAAGCTCAAGCAGCGCATTGCTATTGTCGATTGTCAAAGCCACTTCTGCAACATTGAGGGCGGCTCTTTTTTCTGTACCGTTGAAAATAACATCTTCCATCTTTTCTGCACGAAGATTTTTAGAGCGATTTTCTGCAAGTACCCACTTTATTGCGTCAACAACGTTGCTTTTTCCGCACCCGTTTGGACCTAAAAGAGCTGTAATGCCGTCTGAAAAATCGATGTGAGTTTTATCTGCAAACGACTTAAATCCGAATAAATCAAGACGCTTCAAGAACATTTTTCGACTTTTCCTTTATAGAGCATTTTAGGATAAACAGTTATGTGCAGTTTCTTTTCGAGCAAAGAATATATGCGCATTTCTCGCTCATCGCCGATAACGATATTTACTCCCTTTTTTCCTTGCCTGCTTGTTCTTCCTGCTCTGTGAATAAATGCTGCCTCGTCATCGCTTATATCCATTTGAACGACGTGCGTTATGTCTTCTATATCTAGCCCGCGTGCAGATAAATCGCTTGTGATAAGGATTTTCACTTTTCCATTGCGGAAAGTATCGATAGCGTTTTTTCTTTCCATTTTGCCCATTTTAGCGTGTAGAGTATTGCACTGAATCTTTTTATACAATAAGCGTTGTGCAATATGTGCAACTTGGTCAAGTTTTGCCGTAAAGACAACCATCTTTTTGAGGTTTCCATTCACCGTTTCAGCATTGATAAGACTTCTTAAAAGGTCTATCTTATCTCTCCTTTCTGCAAACATCGCCCAATGCTCTATGTGATTTCGCAAAATATCTTCATCTGGCAACTTTTCAAAGTGTAACTCTTTTCCGCAAAGATATTCTATGCTTTTTACCGTTTTTGCTTTTACCGTCGCAGAACACGCAATGATATGTACATTGTCGTTTTCTTTTATCGCATAGCTAAAGAACTCTTTTGTAAAATCATATACTTCGCGCGCAATAATTCTATCAGCCTCGTCTAAAACGATTGCTTTCACTGTATTGAGCTTTATTTTCTTTAAGTGGATAAGCTCTAAAACGCGACCAACATTGCCAACAATAAGAGAAGGCTTTTCTTTCAAGGCTTCGAGTTGTCTTCGTATCGGTGTGCCGCCAATGCAAAGCACTGATTTTATGTGTGATATGCGCTTAACCTGCGTATTTATTTGGCTTGCAAGCTCAAATGTTGGAGAAAGAATTATAACTTGAAGCGATTTGTTCTCTTCGTCAATGTTTTGCAATAGAGGCAATAAATATGCAAATGTTTTTCCCGTACCTGTTTCACTTTGAAAGATAATGTTTTCATTTGCAAGAATGTGCGGAATGACACACGCTTGAACAGCTGTAGGGGAGGTTATGCCTATTGCTGAAAGAGAGGCAATGTTTGCTTCTGTAATGCCACATTCAGAAAAAGTTTTGATTGTATCCATAAGTATCCTTAATCAAAAATAGAGAAGAAAAACTATTCATCAATGAATGCAAAATCAGTGGTGAAAAAGTCTGGATTTACAGCCTGTCCATTCAATTCCATTTGCCAATGCAAGTGCGGTCCTGTTGCAAGTCCTGTAGAGCCTGATTGTCCGATAATTTCGCCTGCTTTAATCATTTGTCCTTCTTGCACTTTGAGACTGTCTAAATGGTAATACAAGCTGAACAGACCTGGCAAATGCTCTATGACGACAGTCCAACCTGTAACGATTCTTTCTTCTGCCATAACAACTTTACCAGTTGCACAAGCGGCGACATCGCTTCCCGTAGGAATTCCGAAATCTATTCCAATATGCGTACTTGTATCTGTTTTGCCGTTTGAATACTTAAATACTCTTCGGTCGCCGAAAAAGGCGGTGCGACGTGTTGATGGTGTCGGAAGAGAGAACTTTCTGAATTGGTACACAGCGTTTTTATCTCTCTCGGTAAGCACTCTGCTGAGCTTTTGTGTTTGCTGGGTGCGCTCTGGGGAAGCATCTGTGCGGATTTCAGTATTTGAAGAATCAAGCTCTATTGTTTCGCTGACAAAAGTCTTATCCATCACGGTGAGCGGAAGTGAAAATTCCATTTTCTGAAGTCCAAAGGGGCTGTATTTCACGGTAATCGAGTATGTTCCTGCTGTTTGCCACAAAGTAACCGCGACTCCACACAGCATATCAACAGAAGATTTTGCTTTTGAAGTAGACAATACATAAAAATTCGCCTTATCAACTTGCTTTTCGTTCTGATTAAACAGCGTCAAAGAAGCACTAGAAGGCTCTGAAGCGATTTTCTTGTTCAAGGCTGTCAGTGTCATGTGTACAAAGACTGCATCGCCTGGAAATGTCGTATCTGTGTATGCAAGCGCAATATTGTAATCTGCGTTAGAGAAAGTGGCATTGCGAGCGGTCGCAAAAAAAGGTATAAAAGCAAAAAGAGCTAAAAAAGCTATCTTCTTTATTGTTGTCATAAGAGAGAACTCCTAATTTGATTTTTTCAAATCATTCAATATTATTTGAGGTGTGATAACGCCGTTAAATGTGTTCCTGGAAATCTGATAGAGAATATCCACATTGTCGCCAATCGCAAATTCTTTATTAAGCCTTTGCGCCTCTCTCCAAAAGATTGCAGACCATTTATTTGCGCCGCAATTCAAGTTGAGCTTTAGGTGAAACGGCTCTACACTGCCAAGCACACGAGCATCAAGTACAGGAACTCTCTTGCTCATAAAGACTAAAGGCGGATTCTGCTCTCCATACGGCTCAAATCTATCGAGTATATCGAGGAGCTTTGGGGTCATATATTGCAACGGGATTTCTGCGTCAACTTCTTCGGCTGTTGCTTCCTCTGCTTTTAATTCAATAGAAGAAGAAAGCTCTATTGCCTTTTGCTTAAACGCCTCTAAATCCTTTTTATAGAAGCTAAAACCGCCTGCTAATTTATGTCCGCCGTGATTTATGAAAATCGTGCCGAATTGGTCTAAGAACTTTGTTACATCAAAATCTTTGCAGCTGCGCATTGAACCTACTGCAATATCGCCGTCTGGAAATGTTACTGTGATAGCAGGTACTCCGTACACTTGCACTAACTTCGCAGCAAGTATACCCGATACGCCTCTGTTTATTCTCTCGTCGATGATTAAACACAGCTTTCCGCTATGCGCTTTTAAGCTGTCTTCTGCGCTTTGAAATGCGTACGATTCCGCTATTTTTCCAAGCTCTTTTCTTTCTTGATTCAATGCAATGATTTTTTGCGCGAGCTTGTATCTTTCGTCGCTGTTATTCGTCAAAAAGAGCTGAGCAGCAATTTCTGCTTGACCCATTCTTCCCGCTGCATTGAGCGATGGTACAACAGTCCAAGATAAATCAGTAGAGCTTATTTTTTTGCCGAGCATATTCAAACTCATCATAAGCTCTTGCAAACCTGCTCTTATATGAGAAGCGTTTATAGACTTCAAGCCGTTTTTCGCAAAAATCCTATTTTCGTTTACCAATGGCATAATATCGGCTAAAGCGGCAAGCGTTACCAGCTGTAAATCTTCATCGTCCCGTTTCTTGATATTAGGGAATTGTTTTTCAAACAGCTTTTGCAAATACGACACAAATATATAGAAAAATCCATCGATATTTGTTTGCTCATTTTGTGCATTGCCTGTGTATTTTATGATTTTAGACAATGATTTTAGTTGTCCGAGTGATTTTGTCTTTAACTGCGGCACAAATTTTGAAAACTCTTCTCTCAAATCCAACGCCGAAACCGCATCACTACTGCCAAAAAGCATAGCGATTTTCTTTTGCATAGACTTCATATCCCACACAAAAAGGTGCTGATTCGTCATAAAATGAGCTGCTTGCATTACCTTTTTTTGCAACGAGCTTTGAGCCTCTGTAGAATCAAACTCCCATACCTTTCGTGCAGTCATAATCATATTTTTTACTTTTGCACATTCCAATACAATATGCGAAGAGTCGTTCGATACTTCTATATTAAACAAACAGCTTTCTGCATTATAATAGTTGCTCTGTGCATAGCGGAGTGCGGTTACGAGCTTGTACGCTACCGCACAGCCCGAAATATCGCTAAAAGGGTAGTCTGAATCGGCTAACTTTGGATTTATGATTATGCACGAGTCGGGGATAGTTTCTGGCGGTGTATGGTGGTCGGTGATGATGACATCAAGCCCCTTTTGAACAGCGAACGCCACTTCATTCACATTTGAAATCCCACAATCTACCGTGATTATCAAAGAGCCATTGTCTTCACAAAATTCATTTATCGCGTTTTCATTTAGTCCATACGGGTCATCTTTGCCAGGAACTCTCCATTGCACTTTTATTCCCAGCTCTCGCAAGCAGTCAACAAGCACCGTCGTCGCCGTTACGCCGTCAACATCTCTATCACCAAACACTAATACTTTTTCTTCTTCGTCGCGCGCTTGCATAATGCGTTCAACAGCGTCTGTCATTGCATTGAACAAAAACGGATTATGCTGAAACCTTAAATCATCTTCAAGGAAAAACATAATATCTTCTCCGTCTGTGATACCTCTGCGAGAAAGAATAGAAGCTGTTAGCGTATCAATAGCGTATTTTTGACTTATCTCACGAATAGACTCTATTGAAGCCTCTCTTTTGTGCCAAGTTTTCAATTTATATTCCTTACAATCATAATATACCGACGCTTGATTCAAGACTTTTCAGCTTTGTTCCTGTCGCTGATTCTGATAAGAAAAAAGTCAATGCCTTTAGTTGCGAAAGCGATAAATGCGAAAGCGACATCGCTCGTACACTGCGAGGAGAAAGAGAAAGCGACATCGCTCGTAAATAGGAGAGGGCTTCGGAGGAAATTTGAAACGCATTTTGCATTTCTTTAGCGCACTCTTTGCATAAAAAGCCGTCGAAGCTAGGAATATAGGCGCAAGATTCAGTTATGTTTTTCAAATTTGTCTGACAATTCACGCAACATTCTGTTGAAGGCTGAATGCCTAGCAATGCTAAGTATCTCCATAAAAAGCGCACAAGAGCCGAATGACAGTCTTCATTTTTAATGATATTAAGCCCGTCTAAAAATCCATTTAATAAATAGAAAACAGATTTAGCTTCTCCTGCAGCTTTTGTTTTTATCACCATTTCACAGGCAAGGTTAGAAGCATATATTTTAGAAAGACTTTCACGAATGCCGACCCGTGATTTTTGGACATCGAAATCCGATATTTTAGTTATTTTTCTTGTGGAATCAGTGTATAGCCATAGTTTTCCGCTGCTTAATGGTTGAACCAATGCACTCAATTTGCTTTTAGCTCCGCCGTACAAAGTTGCATACATAATGCCTTCTGTTTCGGAGAGCAGGCAAACGTTTCTATTGTGCTCGCCTTGTATTTGAGTTTTCAAGATAATAGCTTGTGTTACAGAATTCCGATTTGCCATACTGTTAGTATACGTTTATTCTGCGATTTTGACAATAAGGATTTAGCAGCGAAGTAGACATATTCCACTGTAACAACTTCTCATAATACTTATTTTAGCATAAAGTCCACTTACCCTTACCACATCACAACTCCACAACTAAAACATAATTAACAAGATGACAAGAGTGAATTCACAACTGCTAGATTTTTCTATCAGTATCAGCTATACTTTTAGAATGTTATCATATCAACACGAATATCATTTTGGAAACCACGCAGATATAATAAAACACTTGACGCTCACGCTCATTCTTTCGCATTTAAACGAGAAAGATAAGCCGTATTCGATTATTGACGCGCATGCAGGAGCAGGAAGATACCATATTGCTGATGAGAAAAATGCAATGACAGGGGAGTTTGAAAGGGGAATTTCTCTTTTGCTGTCGCATCTTACTCGCAGTGAACACATTTGCAAAACGTACTTTGAGATTTGCAAATGCTATATGGCGAAAAACTTTTATCCAGGCTCTCCAGAAATTGAGCGATGTATGGCAAGGGCAGGGGATAAGATAACGCTTATGGAGTTACATCCGCAAGAAATCATAAAGCTAAAAGATAATATGAAATTGCCTGTGCTTTATGGAGAGCAAAAAAGAGAGCATATTTCTATTCATTGCAGAAACAGCTATGAAGGAGTTATCGCGCTTATGACGCCAGAGCCAAAGAGGGGAGTGCTTTTGCTCGACCCGAGTTATGAAGAAACATCTGATTATGAGAATGTTGCAAAAATTGCACTTGAAATGAATAAAAGGTGGAATACAGGGATTGTGGCGATTTGGTATCCGCTTTTGGTGCATCGAAAAGCAGAAATTGCAAGGATAAAAGCAGCTGCGACGAATTGCGTGCAAAAGGGAAGTGATAGGAAAGTCCTGTATGCAGAAATGTGCGTGCAAGATGAAAATGATACGGCTCAGCCTCGTTTGTATGGAAGCGGAATGATTGTGATAAATCCGCCGTGGAAACTGCAAGAAGAACTCTCGTCTTCGCTTCCAAAGATTGCAAAGACGTTATCAAACGATTACGGCAAAGCAGAAATTGATGTTTTATAGCGTTTTTAGCGGACTATGATTGAATAGCCGATGATAGTTTTATCAGTTTCTGCATAGATAGGTTCATAACTGACGGATAAAGCAATATTAGTATCAGAAGAATAAGCGGAAAAAGTGGTGTAATTATTGTAAAGATTAAAAGAAGTTTCGTCAGTAGAGTCCGATTCTTTTGTTTTTCCTGCTTCTACCGCTATAAAATAATCTGCATTGTAGGTTTTGCAGAAATACGGATTTTTAACTTTTATATCTGTATATAAAGCATTGGTTATGGATACTTTGCACGGCTGTGTGTTTGCGATAGTGTATTGATAGGTATGAAGAGAGAGGCATTTTCTTGTAACAGCAACACGAGGATAGTCAGACGAGGTCATTGATAGATATTCGTCATCGTCTTCAATGCCCATTGCAAGATTGATTTTTGCAGTTGTTCCGCTTTCGACTAACGTATTATTCATATAGACATCATAATCAGAATTGTTTATGACAATTTGTTCATAATCGTGTTCTTCGCTCACATTACAGCCAAAAAGACACAGAACCATAAAAAGACAAAGAAAAATAGAATGCAGTGCGCTCTTCTCTGGAAAAGGGGTGCTGTAAGGAATGTCTATAGTATCTTTGTCATCGCTTTTAGAAAGAGAACTTGTCGCTAGAGAAGTATCACCTCTTTCAAAAGCAATTGCTTGATTAAGAGAAGTCTTTAGACTTTCAAAAAATTCATTTTTCATTTGTTGCCTCCGATTTCAAAATCTCAACTAAGCCCTTGTTTCAACTCACGCACACGGGTGCGACAGATAGATGATATATTATTTTATTTGATTTGTCTATAAATTAAGATGATAGTTTCAATCTATAGTATTTAATAATCGCGGATGGCGGGCTTTTTGGAAACGTTTCATTTTCGCCCGCCATCCGCGATTTTATATATTGCTTTTTTAGAAGTCTAAAGAGATTTATTTACTTCAGCTTGGACAAGGGCGAGCCATTCCTTTTTATGACGCGCTTTTGCAGTTTCGCACCATTTCGGCGTGGCGTTATGGTTGTTGCTTTTTGAGTGGTCAAAGTTGATGTAATACTGTTTTACGGCGTATGGAGTTCTCCAGATGATGCGCCGCGAACCGATTACTGTGTGTATTATTCCGCTTATTGTTAGTTATCGCTATAGAAAAGCAAGATTTCTTCATCACGTTTTTTGCGGCGAGCTTTTTCTTCTTCTGAAATCTCGTGATGTTCTGGAGGATTTTTTGTGATGTGTTTGTAATATGCGTTTACAACCCAGACGATTGCAAGTATTGAAAGTATTGTAACCATAAACAACTTATTAAATACGAGAGAACGAAATTTATCATTTGTTGCCAAAAAGGAGCAAGTAATCTGTATTCTCTTTATCCTCTTCGTCACTAGGGGTTCGTTGGTCTTTTGGCAAGCTGTTTTTATATTTCAAATATTTCTTTATGACTATATAAGTAACTATCAAAGCTAAAAATGTAACCATAAAAGCCCCCTGCGTCTATTATTGTAGCAATAGAGGGCTTAAAAAGCAAGAATTTTTTTTCAAGGAAAAATAAAAAATGGCTGATGGAGAAATTGTATTTGAAACAAAACTGAATGATACGGATTTTTCTCAAAAACTTTCAAAAGTTGGAAAGGTATTTAATGATTTAGAGAAAAATGTAAAAAAGAGTTCAACAAAACAAAATGAAGCTCTTAATTCAACTGCAAAAGCTGCAAGTAGTCTAAAAGAGAAATTAGAAAATGCAGCAAAAGCATTTAGTAGTTCGTCAACAATAAAAAACTTGAAAGAAATAGGGGCTTCTATTTCGGCTATTTCGACATTGTTTCAGACAGCAACTGGCGTGATAGGCGCGGTTACGGGGGAAATAATGGCTATGGCGGACGCGGCGAATACGCAAAGCGACGCGGAAACAAAGCTGGCTTTAGCGGCAAAGAATAACCCGTATCTTGATGATTACAGTGTGCAGAAACTCAAAGAGTACGCAGGAGAGTTGCAAAGCGTTTCTGAGGTAGGAGATGAGGCTCTTTTGCCGATGATGGCGAAATTGGCGGCGGCTGGACGAAATCAAAGCGAGATTATGGACATTATGAAAGTGTCGCTTGACGTGGCGGCAGGTTCGGGGCAAAGCCTTGATAGCGTTGTCAACAATCTTTCTAAGACGTTCGGCGGATATGCAGGAGAGCTCGGCGAAACAGTGCCAGAGATTAAGGCATTGAGCGCGGAACAGCTTAAAAACGGTGAAGCCGTGAAAATACTCGGCGAAAAGTACAAGGGTATGGCGGAAGCAACGGCGAACCCGATTGTACAACTAAGCAACACATTCGGTGACTTGAAAGAAAAAATAGGCGGTATGTTTTTGCCGTTAATTCAAGGAATTGCACGCGGATTAACAACCGTTATTGACACGGCAAATGTTGCTTTTGTAAGTTTTGCGAAAGATATAGATTCTCTCTTTGGAGGCGCACTCGGCAAAGCGTTAGACAAGGTTAAAACTGTTTCTGACGCGGTAATAAATGCGTTAAAAGGCGTGCAAAATGCGTTGAATGATTTGGAAAAGGATAGAGAAACACGAGAAATGACAGACGACTATTTCTTTTCTCAAAGCAGCATTGCTCGTATTCAGCTTGCAGACGACAAGATAAAGCAATTACAAAGCGACCTTAAAAAAACAGACCGAATAACTTCACAGCTTAGCGAAGCGCAGGAAGAAATGGCAAAGGTTGAAAAGCAGATTGCAGACGCACAAAGACAAAACGATAAAAAGGCTCTCAAGGAGGCAGAACAGAAAAAGAAAAGCGTGCAAGACGCTATAAATATGCTTACTATTCTCAAGGCAAAACAAGAGGAAGCGAGAGCAAATGGCGAACTTAGTGATATTGATAAAGAGAATGAAGCGGCAAAAAAAGCAATAGAGCTTGAAATTCAAAAATGGGAAGCACGAAAGAAAAGCGCAGAAATCACAGCGGATTGGGAAAAAGAACAACAGGCTGATAAGGAAAAGCAAGCGCAATTACAGGCGGCGGCGCAGGCGAGAAAGGCTTTGCTTGAGCAGTACGAGGCGGCAATGAATGCAAAAAAGAATGAGATTGAGCTTCGTAAAAAGGCTGGCGTGAAAGTGAGCGCAGAGGAAGAGGCTCAACAGCTTTATAACACGGCTCTTTCTTCATACATTTCGCTTGCACAAAAGGCGGCAGAAGAAGGAATAGACTTTAGCGCAGTGCAACAACAAGCCACATCAGACATCGCAGGCTTTGTAGACACAATGGAAGATGCGCTTCAAGATGCGCTTGCAAATAAAGAGTTTGCAGAAAATATAAAGAGCTTTTACGGCGAAATTGACGCGGTTTTGCAGGATACAGGAGCAAAGACCGTTGAAGAGTACAGCTCGCTTTTGCAGGCGTTGCGCGCTCACTGACAAGCGTTTATAAACTCTATCGCGGATTCAAGTAAGAAAGAGGCATTGCAAAAAGAGTTAGATGAAACGATTGCTCTTATAGAAGAAAAACAGGAACAAGCACAAAAAGCACTCGACAAGAAAACGCTTTTTGAGAGAGTGGACGCGCTTGCCCCGAAAAAAGAGGAAGAGCCGAGCTATGAGCAAAAGCAAGCGGAATTAGGCGGCTTGAAGCTCGACATAGAAAAAACTGACCCCGAAATCATGAGCGCGGAGGAAAAGCAAGAAGCCTTAGCGAGAATTAACGCCCAAATAGAAGAAAACGAAAGAGCGCATAGCGAGCAAATGCAAGCAGAGGCAGAAGCTCAGCGAGAAGCTATGATAAATAGCGTTATGGATTATGCAAATCAGAGCAATCAGATTTTGCAGGGCGCGGCTGACCTTATGCTACAGACCACGAAAGACGAAGCGGTGGCGGAACAAGCGGAGATTGAGGCGAAGTATCAAGCGGGCGAAATCAGCGAAGAAGAATACAACAAGCAGATGAAGGAGAGCAAAAAGAAAGCCGCTAAAGACCAGTATAAAATAGAGATGGTCAAATGGTCGTCAGATTTGGCTATGGCGGTAGCGAACGTCGCGCTGGGTGTGTGTACTCTCTTAAAATGGGTATGCCTGTAGGCGCGATTATGGCAGGACTGCAGACGGCGACAGGAGCTGTGGCGATTGCGAGCGCGATTAGCCAAAAGCCTCATATGCCGTCTTTTGCAACGGGCGGCGTTGTCGGCGGCTTTGCAGGGGCGAGCCTCGGAAGCGATAACACAGTACTCACGTTCGCACAGGAGAGATGATACTCAACGCAGGACAGCAACGCTCCTTGTGGGAAAAGCTCAATATGGGCTCGGCTCAAAAAAGCGCAGGCTCTTCTATGAGTGTCAATGTGAACAACAGTGCTTCTAACCTTGTTTCTGCACGCCCCGTACTCAACAAAGATTCTCTTGACCTTTATATATCGTCGAGGGTGAACGAGGGATTAAAACAAGGTAAATTCGACAACGCCTTACGCTATCAAAGCTCTCAAGAAAGCGGCGCATTTTACGGCTTATAACACAGCCACAGGCTGTTTCTCAAAAAGCACAGACGGCTTTGTAAAGGCACAGGCTGCATCACAGACGGAGAAAAAGAACGGAGAAAAAGAATGGAAGTAAAGGAATGGGCAAACAATGTGAATAGCAGGCTCTACGGGGCGGAGGGCTCGTTTTTGGAGAATACGACGAAAATCGAGTTCAAAAGCGGGCGCACGCTTAGCTATTTGAAAAACGCAAAAAGCGCAAAGTCGTTTACGGTGAACTTGTATGTAGACGACGCGGTGAAAGACAGCAACAAGAAAACCGAGTTCGAGCGGTTTTTGTTTTGGTGGGAAAATACGATTAAATCAGGCACGATACCTTTTTATTTGCCCAATCTCATCACGCACACGGGCAAAACAGCATACAAAATAACCGATGTTCCAGCGTGGACGGGACAGGCAAAAAAGGAAGTATCGCTAAAGATTGAGGAGGCGTTTTAATGGCGAAAAACATCATAAAAGAGCTGTGCGAGGGCGGCGGTTATTATTTGCCGTTCTTGCTTCACATTTACGGGGACGACGGTACGGGGCTTTTTGTGTGCAACAGCAACGCTGATATTGACTATGGCGGCAGGACGTTTAAGGCAAGTGCCTTTAAGTATCAGCCAGCGTCGGACGGGAGCGCAAGCATAGAAATCGACCTTATCGAAAATCACGCTTTAATCAATCTTGTAGAAAATTCCTCTTTGCTTACCGTGGACGCGGTCGGTGTTATTTCTGACGGGGAAGTAACGCCTGTGTCGACATATCGCAATTCGTACGGCAAAGCCTCTTGGGACGGCTCAAAGCTCTCGATACAGCTTGCAAAAGACGACAGGGGGGATATGACATTCCCTGCGCTGTTATGGAGCAAATACAACAACCGAGGCAACAGCTAGAAGCTGCTTTGTAAAAGGTGGCAGAGCCTGTGAAATATGATGATTTATTGCGTGTGCCGTATAAAGCGCACGGGAAGGATAAAAGCGGGCTTGATTGTTATGGCTTGGTGTATGTGTATGCCGAACGCTTAGGGTACGCAATGCCGATTTTACAAGATGTGAGCTCTCTTAAAGGGGAGGAAGCCGTTGCATTTGTGAAAGAGGGCTTTGCTGAATATGTAGAGAAAATCGAAAGAGCCGAAGATAATTGCGTGTGCTTGTTTTACGACAAGGGCGCGACGCATACAGGCATACATTTAAGCGGCGGCAAGCTCTTGCATGCAACGTATAATCACGGTGTTGTCATTTCGCCTCTTTACGCTCTCCAGCCGTTCGCCTTTTATCGATTCTGCCGCCCTTTATAACCGTCAAAGAAAAATCGCAAAACTAACTATAGAAGTGTAAAAGCAGAAATTCTAGCGTTACCAGCGTTACTGTTTTTATAGGCACATTATTATCCTCCTTGCAAGGTATACTTTGTTTAAGTACGGGGTGGAAAAGGCAAAATACACCTTGTTTTTTGAAAAGTACAGGGCGGAAAAAGAAAAGTACGGCTCGGAAATTCTTATTTTCAGCACGGAAATTCTTTTTTCTAGCTCGGAAAAACAAAAGTACAGGGTGGAAAAGAGAAAGTACAAGGTAAAAAGGGAAAAAAGCGTGATGAGTAGAGTTACTTTTGCACAAAGTTTGACAGATGCAAGATTGATGAGTGATGCTCTAAAGGCTCACGGCGAGGAATTGGCAAAGGTTGGTCTTGACGTGGAGGCGAGTGAAAAGCTGACTGCGTTGATAGCCAAAATGGGCGAGAAAGACACGGAGCAGGAAAAGCTCAAGACGGATTTGAAAAAGACAACCGCCGCTCTGAATGCGATGAGTGCTGAATTGAGCGTGCTGATGAGCGATTGCAAGAAAAGAGTGAAACTTGCAATGAAAAAAGACGTGTGGAAAGAATTCGGTATTCAAGATAAACAATAACAGGCACAGCAAGGGGGTTAAGCCCCTTGTCGATAGTATAGGGGAGAAAAAGAGTTGAAGAAGGAATTTTTAGAGGGCTTGAAGCTCGATGAAGGTACGGTGGCGGCGATTTTGGCAGAAAGCGAAAAGGAAGAAGCCGAGAGTGCAAAGAAAATCGCTGATTATGATGATGTAAAGAAACAGCTTGAAAACGCAAATGCGACGATTGAAAAGTTTTCTGACTATGAGCAGACGAAAGCGGAAGTTGAAAAATACAAGGCGGATTATCAGAAGCTCAAAGACGAGAGCGCAGCGAAAATTACAGGATTGGAGCGAAGCGCGAAGATTAGCGAGTTTTTGACGGGCAAGAAGTTTGCAAACAAGATTACGGCAGAGGCTGTGAAAAGCAAGCTGTCAGATATGCTTGTCGATACGGCGAACGCAGGAAAAAGCGTGAAAGAGCTGTTTGAATCTCTTATCAAAGACGATGAGAATATTTTGCAAAAGCAAAATGATATAAAAACTCTATCTATCCTAGTGGTAAAGCAGATAGAGTTTTTTTGTAGTTTTTTGCCTACAAATTGCCTACAAAATCGTATTGTCGTTTTGCGAATAAATGAACGATTCGATTTCTTTTGCACCGTCAATAACGTGGCGAGCAAATTCTCTTCCATTCAATGATTTCACAAAAGAATCTGGTGCAGCTTGCAAAGAACGAATAAATACATCAAGTGCTTCTTTGTGCTGGCTTTCAACATCTAAAGTCATTATTTCCTCCGAATAATTTATTCTATCATAGTTTAGCATTTTATAAAAGACTTGATTTTTACAGCGTGTCGTTGTAAAATACAAGTATCTGCTGGAAATTTTAATCTCTTCGGAGGCTCTTTTATGAGCGACCAGCAGGTAATTCGCATATCTTGTTCGACTTCTAACACACTTCCTTTTTCATCGATTGAGGAATTTCAAGGCAACCTCAAAAAGCGGTCTAAAAATGAAATCTTAAAGATAATCACATCAATCCTCAAATATGGCTTTTCGTTTCCGTTTTTTATTTGGAAAGACGGAGAGCGAAATCGTTGTCTTGACGGACACGGAAGACTTCTTGCACTTTCTGAAATGCAGCAGCGACACTATTTTCTTGACGCAGAGGGAAAACTTTCAGACGATGATAGAGAGCCGATTTCTATTCCTGATTTACCTATTGTCTACATTGACGCGGCGGACGAAGCCGAAGCGAAGCAGAAAGTTCTGCGCTTAAATTCGTGTTATGGTGTTCTTGATGCAGAAGGCTTTGCAGAATTTACTGCGGGGCTTGAAGTTGACTGGGATGAGCTTATGCTTCCGTCGGGAGATTTATTTGAGATTCCGTCTTTAATCGACAGCGAAAAGAAAAGTACAAAATCTCTTCAAGAGAGGTTTATTGTGCCACCGCTGTCAGTTCTGCGCGCGTCAGCGGGTTATTGGCAGGAACGCAAAAAAGCGTGGATTGCACTTGGAATACAAAGCGAAAAGGGCAGGGCTGACGGTATGCTTTCGAGTATGTCGGCGTTGGCAGCTAAAGCTGCCGCAAAGTGCAAAATTGATAGCGATGAACTTTCGGCGGCTATCAATGAGGCGGTAGAAAAAGACGGAGCAGAAACTAGCGAATGAAACTTGAGAAATTGATGGGCTTGTATTTTGCCCCACACTTCTTAGCAATTTCTTTGCTTTTCGCGTTCAGTGCGGCAAGGTGCGGTTTTGCAAGCTCTTTTGCTCGTTCGTATGAAATTGCTCCTGTATGCAACCAAAGTTGTATAGTTCTCAAGTCCTGTGTATGCTTTAGCATTTCTTCATTCATAGTTGAGTTCTCCTGTTTTGACTGTAAGGTTTGCAAGTCTTTTTTTCAAGGGAAACGGTTATTAAAACGGTTGAAAAATCGCTTTTTAATCGGTTAATCAGTGAGGGGCATTATGAGTGGGGTAGGAAACAAAAACATTGCAGCAGAGGGGGTAAAATATCGTTTCTCTGCAACAAATCAGCCTCAGAATCGAGGACGTATTCCGTCGAAATTGAGAAACTTTGTCAAAGATAATCGCATTTCTAAAAGCGATGTGGACGCGATTTTCTCAAACATTATTTTTGGAAGTACGCTTGAGGAATTGCAGAATATGGTGAAGCCAGGGAACAAAGAAAAATTGCCTGTCATTGTCGCTTTGCTTATTTCGGCATTTATTGCAGACATCAAAAAAGGCACGTTGAGCGAAGTGAATACTGTGCTTGACCGCATTTATGGCAAGGCGGCGCAGAGTGTGGAGGTTGCAGAGAAAAAGAGCGATATTCCAGACGATGTGAATGAAAGACGGGAGCTTGCAGAGCAACTGAAAAAAGAAATCGAGATTTTGAATGAAGAATGATGATGTGGAATTTGCAGACATCGAAAAACTTCTCTATCTTAAACGGCTTAATGCAATCGACCACCATTTGTGCTTTATGGAATATACGTGGACGAACCGTGCCGAGCCGTTCACCATAGGTTTTCACACAAGGCGCATCTGCAGTGCGATTGATTGGGCGATTGAGCGATTCCGAGAGGGAAAATCGACGGCGTTTGTGATAACCGTTCCGTTTCGACACGGTAAAAGCGAAATCTTGAGCCGAAAGTTGCCTGCGCATTTTTTAGGGCTGTTCCCTGACTGCAAGGTGATTTTGTGCGGACACACGCAGGAATTGACGGAGGGATTTTCAAAGATTTCTCGCAATTTGATTGCAACGAGTGCATACAAAAGCCTTTTCCCGAAAATCCGCGTTGACCCAGGAAGTTCAAGCGGTGCGCATTGGAGGATAAAAGACAGAGAGGGAGAGTGTTTTGCTTCTGGTCTTTTGGGCAGTCTTTCGGGGCAGGGCTATCATCTCGGTTTGCTTGATGATTATTGCCGAAATCGTGCTGACGCAGAGAGTGAAACATTGCGCGCAAAAATGTGGGACGCATTTACGAACGATTTTATGACGCGAAAAGCTCCCGTTTCGATAACGATTGTGCTTGCAACGCCGTGGCATACAGATGACATTATCGGGCGGATAAAAAAGCGAATGGAGGAAGACGAAAATTTCCCGCGTTTTATTTCGTTGAAGTTCCCTGCGATGAGCGAAAAATACAAAAGCGGTGTGCTGTTTCCAGAACGATTCGGCAAAGAATGGTATTTACAGCAAAAGGCTGTTTTGGGCGATTATGGCTTTCAAAGTCTTATGCAGCTTGAGCCTGTGAAGCGCGGCGGAAATATGCTTAACACGGATTGCATACAGCGGCATTTGTCGTCTTCGGAGTTCCCGAAAGGTTTGCGGTGGTTTCGCGTGTGGGATTTGGCTCATACGGCACAAGAGCGGGCAAAAGCAGACCCAGACTGGACGAGCGGCACATTACTTGCGTTCAACATTATCGACGGAATGCCGCATTTATGGGTGCGAAATGTTGACCGAATGAGAAAAGACGCGCCTGAGCGAGACGCTGAAATTTGCAGTGTTACTAATCTTGACGGTCCGTATGTAAAAATCGGGGTTGGCAATTCATCGGACGCGAAAGACACGATTAAGACTATGCAAAAGATTTTGCGGGGCAAGCGTGTTGTTTTGGCGGTGAAAGAGAGCAAAGACAAGGTTGTTCGAGCAACGCCACTAGAACCGATTTTCAAATCTGGCAATGTGCACGTTGTGCAAGGCGAGCCGTGGCTTGCTGAGTGGATTGCGGAATTAAATGCGTTTCCGTTTGGCGCACACGATGACCAAGTGGACAACTTGTCGGCAGGTTTTGCAATATGGCAAGCGCAAGGAGATACAGGGGAGCTTTATAAATGGTAAGGGGGAAAAATGAGCAGAAAAGAGCGAACAATAAAAAGGACTGACGGCTGGAAAAACTTGATTACGGGCTTAGGCTCTGCGCGGACAGCAAAAAAGAGTTTTACGCGGCATACTTTAAGCCCTGTAATGACAGATATGGAGTTGTCATCGCTGTTTTATGACGACGGGCTGGCGGCGCGAATTGTAACACTGCTTCCTGATGATATATTTCGCGAGGGCTGGGATTATACGTTTCCGCGTCTCGATAAAATTGCTTCGGCGGATTTGCAAGAAAAATATGCGGCGGTGATGGAGGAGCTGGGTGCACAGCAGAAAATCAAAGACGCTTTTGTATGGAAACGACTTTACGGCGGCTCTGCGATTTTTATCAGTGCGCTGGACGGGCAAACTCCCGATAGACCGCTGAACCCAAAGAAAATACATTCGATTGAAAAACTGCGCGTATTGGAGAAAGGAGAAATTGAGTTTGAAAACATTGTGTGGCAGACCGACCCAATGAAAACGCGGTACGGCTTACCAGAAATGTATAGAGTGCGCTTTGAACTTCCCGACGGGAGAACAGAGCAGGCGATAAATGTGCATTGGACGCGTATAATCGAGCTTCACGGCGACACACTTCCCAAGCGGGCAATGGCGGGGATAAGCAGCGAAAATCGTTATTGGGGTATCAATGTATTGCAAAGAGCAAATGACCGCTTGCAGTCCTTAGGCTCTTCGCTCGGAAGCATTGACCAACTTTTAAGCGAAGTGGGAATGGGCAAATACAAGATAAAGGATTTAGCGACTTTGCTTTCAAGCCCAGAAGGAGAAGCGGCAATACGGCGACGCGTGGAGTTGACCGACCTTGTGAAATCAACATTTCGCAGTATGTATCTTGACACTGACGAAGAGTATGTGCGCGACAATGTGAGTTTTCAGGGTGTGCCAGAAATGTTGCATATTTTGTTTATGCTGATTGCCTCTGATACGGGCTATCCAATGACGCGGCTTTTTGGAATGAGCCCTGCAGGAATGAACGCGACGGGCGAGAGCGATATGAATAATTACTACGATATGGTGCGCTCAATGCAAACAGCGCAGGTTCTCCCTGTTATTTTGCGGCTTGTGCATCTTATTTCGCAGTGGAAAGGCTGGGAAGAGCCGTATATTGAGTTTAGACCGCTTGAAACGATGAACGAAAAAGAACGGGCAGAACTCGACAGACAAAATGCAGAGAAAGAGAAAATCGAAGCGGAAACGTATAAAGCATACATTGACGCGGGTGTTTTAGAGCCGTATGAGGTGCGATTTTTGAAATACGGCGACACGCTAGAGGGAATTTCTGCGGCGGGCGGAATGCCGAATGTAGCAGACACAGGAAACGGCTGACTGCAAGCTGACGGCTATGACCCAAGTCAACCGAGGGAGAAAAACGGGAGGTTCGGTTGTAAAGCGAAAACAGGAAATACTACAGCAAAGAATTCAAAAGCAAAAGAAGTTCATAGAGAGGTTTTGTCTTTTGAAAATGGTGGTAGCATTTTTGCGAATTATCCAAAGTCGTCTAATGAAGAAAGAGAAAACGTAGAGGCTTTGAAAACATTTGCAGAAAGAGGCTCTAAAGTTCTTTTGTTGCAAAAGAGTGATGAAAAAGGGTGTCGTAGAGCTGATAGCACAATTGATGGTGTGTCTTGGGAAGTAAAAACAAACCATACACCGACTGTTTCTGCAATCGATAATGCTCTTCGTTCTTGTAATGGGCAGTCCAAAAATCTTGTATTGAATATCAAAAGTGATATTACAAACGAGATGATAGAAAACGGCTTTTGGATGCGAATATACAGAACAAACCTTGAAAGAATTATCGTTGAACGAAACGGCAAAATTGAAAAGGAGTATTTTAGAGATGAATTTATCCTAAAAGAATAAAAAAGTTGCACTTCGTTTCCCCTCAACCAATTGGGGTCGGGGGTTGTCCGTGCAACTAAATGAAATTCGGTCTTTCTTGTTAGAGCCCAAAGACCGCTTGCGAGTTGGTGGGAACGACCTTTGCCAACTAATTTCACGACCAAGGGAGTTGAAACAAATACTCCCTATCGGCTACCCAGCAAAAGTTTTTTCAACTTTTACCCGGCAGTTTTATTCTAGGCACATTACGGAAAAATGTCAACAAAGTTTCAATTCACGCTCCCGTGAAGGAAGCGACAACAATAGTATAGCGCACAAAGAAGAACTGCGCAAGGAGAAAAGGAATGAGCGAAAAAAAAAGTATATACGATTTGTTTATCGGGGGAAACGCCGAGTAAAAAAAATTCGCGCATAAACACACGAAGCGGCAGAAGTTTTCCCAATGCGCGATATACGCGGTGGCATAATGACGCGGTTGAACAGATTTACAGAAAACAGCTTGCGGGCAAAATTGCGCCGATTGCAGAGGGCGAGAAAGTAAAGCTCACGGTTACATTCTATCACGGGGATTTGAAGCGGCGGGATAGCGATAATCAGCTTTCGTCTATTCTCGATTTATTGGTTGACGCTGGCATTTTGGCGGACGATAACTGGCAGATTATTCCGCAAAAAGAGATTTTTGACGTTTTCGACAAAGACAATGCGCGGGCGGTGATTTCGATTGCGGTCGGGGAGGTGTAAATGGAAGAGCGTAAGAAAAATGATATTTACCGTGAAATCGGGGAAAGAGTGAAGAACTCACGGCTTGAATTAGTCCCTGTTAAGCACTCCACGGCGCGTATTGGCTACCTTGAGAGCAACAAGGCTAAAAAGAAAAACAGGCGGTTGATTTTTGGGGAATGCCGCAGGGTTAAGGACAGCGAAAAATGGTGCAATCCTTATGATTATGAAATCATTATATACGCGCCGAATGTAGCGGGGTTTTCAGAAAAGCAGCTTGAGATTTTAATTTTTCACGAACTTTTGCATATCGACATCGGGGAAAACAAAAAGGGGGAGGAAGTATTCCGCGTAA
>ERZ842401.2479-NODE-2479-length-24661-cov-86.328578_pt1 | contig 24661 bp, 19 predicted proteins | sample MGYA00521270_ERZ842401 | MGnify/ENA primary metagenome ERZ842401 (study PRJEB31892, sample SAMEA3878208) | bioreactor metagenome | biome: Moose rumen | place: Sweden | collected 2011-10 | study: EMG produced TPA metagenomics assembly of the PRJEB12797 data set... | reverse complement strand
TGCTGGTCAGCAATGTGGAGGATGCCTTCAACGAGATATGGCAGGTGAAGAAGCCTCGCAGCATCTTCCGTACGTTTACGGACTATCTGGCTATGTTCTTCGTGTTTCCCATCATCATCGTGATTACATCGGGTATCAGTATTTTTATGGCTACGATAGCCGACTCGATGCCTGACTTCATGCTCTTGGGACCTACGATCCGCTTCCTGATAGACCTGCTGCCTTACGTACTGATGTCGGGTATGTTCATCGCGCTCTACGTCTTCATGCCAAACACACATGTGAAGGTAACGAGTGCCATCATTCCTGGTGTCCTGGCAGGTATCGCGATGCAGGGATTGCAGATATTCTACATCCATGCGCAGATGTTCCTCTCTGGCTATAACGCCATCTATGGTTCGTTTGCGGCGCTGCCCTTATTCATGTTGTGGCTTCAGATATCATGGACCATCTGTCTGTTTGGCGCTGAACTCTGCTATACGAATCAGAATCTGGACTACTACGACTACGACGCGAATACGGGCGAGGTGAGCCATCGCTACAAAATCATGTTGGCTACGCTGCTGATGAGTCGTATCTGTCGCAGATTTGCCAATGGTCAGAAACCGCTTTCTGCACTGGAACTGAGAGAGCAGACCACCATTCCCATCCGATTCGTCAACGAGCTGCTGTTCGAATTGACAGAAGCAGGGCTGATCGTGGAAATTACCAACGATGAGAAGGGCGAGACATCACGCTACATGCCTGCTGAAGACCTGAGCAATCTGTCGCTGGGTGTGATGATGGACAGGCTGGAGTCGAAGGGTAAGTGGAAAATCGACTTGGACGTCAGTGAACTGTTCACTGAAGAGTGGGCCAAAGCCCTTACCCTGCGTAGCAATTTCCTGCGCGATGCCCGCAATATCCAGCTGAAGGACTTATAGGAATTTCTGAATCAACGTCACAAAACGTTTCCCATATTTTTGCTTCTTGTGTTCGCCAATGCCTGAGATGTAACCAAACTGCTCCAGGGTAGTGGGCTTGATGGTGGCCAGAGAGTGTAACACTTTGTCGCTGAACACGATATACGGAGGGAAGCCTTCCTCCTCAGCACACTGATGGCGCAGGGTTCTGAGCGCCTCGAACAACTTCGGATCTTCGATGCCGGAAGTGGAGGGTAAGCCAGGAATGGTGATAGACGGAATTTCCAGGTGGAGACGTCTCTTGCGCTGAGGGCCTTCTTTCACGCTGCGATCGATAATGCACAGCTCGGCAGTCTTGCGTCCGTAGAGCACATCGAGTCCGCTGGGGGTGATGCGCACGATGTTCTTCTGGTCGTACGCGATCTCGATGAAACCCATCTGAAGCATCTGCAGCATATAATCTTGCCAGTCGTTGGTCGAAAGTTCCTTGCCAACACCAAAGGTCTTCAGCTGGTCAAAGCCCATACGCTTGACGGTAGGCGAGGGGATGCCCTTCAGAATCTCGATAATAGTCGAGTTGCGTATCTGCTCGTCGGAACGCTTGGCGGCACTCAGCGCCATCTGGATATAACGGGTGCCATCGAAACGCTTGGGTGGGTTCTCGCAGATGTCGCAGTTGTTGCAGTCGTGGTCCATCTGTTCGCCAAAATAGTTGAGCAGGATACGTCGTCGGCAAACCCCAGACTCGGCATATTCACGCATCTGGCGGAGCTTGTCTTTGTTCAGCTCCTGTTGGCCGCTCTCTTTGGCAAACTGCTCCAGCTGGATGATATCGCCCAACGAATAGAACAATACGGTGTCGGCAGGTGCACCATCGCGTCCGGCACGCCCTATCTCCTGATAGAAACTCTCCATGCTCTTGGGCATGTTGTAATGAATCACCCAACGGACATTGCTCTTGTCGATGCCCATACCAAAGGCAATGGTGGCACAGACCACCTGAATATCGTCCTGCTTGAACAATTCCTGCGCCTGATTGCGTTCTGCCTGAGTGAGACCGGCATGATAGACGGCTGCCCTGATACCCTGTCGCTGCAGGAATTGGGCTACCTTCTCCGTATTCTTCCGACTCAGACAATAGACGATGCCTGAATCCAAGGGACGGGCCTTGATGAAGTTCAAGATATACTGGTCTTTCTCCTTAGCGGTATAGCCGCGCTTGACGGTCAGACTGAGGTTAGGACGGTCGAAGCTGGAAATGAAGAAACGCGCATCCTTCAGACCCAGCTGTTTGACGATATCCTGACGCGTCACCTTATCGGCAGTAGCCGTTAGCGCCATGATGGGAACATCAGGGAATTCGCGGTGAAGAACATCCAACTGGGTGTATTCCGGACGGAAATCATGTCCCCACTGACTGATACAATGAGCTTCGTCGATGGCAAAAAGCGACACTTTGATATGTTTCAACAAATAGGGGATTTCTGTCAAGAGCTTTTCTGGTGAAATATAAAGTAGTTTCAACGTGCCATCCATACATTTCCTGCGGATGATGGTATCCTGACTGAACTCGTTACCACTATTTAACGCCTCAGCCTCGATACCGTTGGCACGTAGGGTCTCCACTTGGTCCTTCATCAAGCTAATCAACGGAGAAACGACGATGGTGGTGCCAGGCAAGGCGATGGCTGGAATCTGATAGCAGATACTCTTTCCGCCACCTGTCGGCATCAAGACGACACAATCGTGTCCTGACATCACTGAATGAATGATATCTTCCTGATTTTGACGGAAAGAATCATAGCCAAAATACTGTTTAAGAATACTTTTTGTATCCATTTCGCTGATTTTTGCACAAAATTAATATTTTTTTTAGAGAAAACTGACAATCGTATTAATTTTTTTTGTATCTTTGCAAAGAAAATAATTGTATTAATACTTTCACAACGAGTATGGCTAAGTATAACATTACAGAAAAGAAAGAGAAGAAGGCTAATTACAGAAGCCTAGTAAGCCCTTCGTTGATGGACGAGATGAAGGAGAAGATTCTGGATATCATCGTCATGCAAAAGAAGTATAAGGATAAGGATTATTCAGCCAAACAACTTGCCGAAGATTTAGGAACAAACACACGCTACATCTCTGCAGTGGTCAATGTCCGATTCCACATGAACTACACTTCTTTCGTGAATAAGTTCAGAATCGAGGAGGCGATGACGATTCTCGTTGATCGTAGGTATCAGAAGCTCCGTATGGAGGAGGTGAGCGATATGGTAGGTTTCTCTAATCGCCAGTCGTTCTATGCATCGTTCTACAAAATCATGAACATGACTCCACGTGAGTATCGCCTGCAACATCTTAACAACCATCCGTCAGAGAAGGTAAAGCCTGCTAAGAAACGTAAGACTAAGTCAAAGTCAAAGGAGTAGACGATGACCTATTCTGACGAGCGTTTCGCGGACATTCAATTGCTCAGATACCGTTTAAACGGGTTTGAGCAATTAACTTTATTGCAAAAACGGTTGGTATATTACCTGTCGAAGGCTACGCTCTATGGGCGCGACATCACCTTCGACCAGTTCGGACGCTATAATCTGCGTATCCGCAAGATGCTAGAGGCCGTATATACCAATTGCATGATTCCTCACGACACAGCTGATTTCAAGGCTCTTGAGGTCTATCTGAAAAGAGTATGGTTCTCGAATGGTATTTATCATCATTATGGTTCGGAGAAGTTTAAGCCTGATTTCACGCCGCAATTCTTGCGTGAGGCTTTACTTCAGACGGATACCACCAAGCTTCCCCTGCGTTCTGGTGAGACCATAGCGCAGCTGTGTGATGAGTTGTTCCCAGTCATCTTCGACGAGAAGGTGTTGCCAAAACGGGTCAACAAGACTGATGGTGAGGACTTAATCAAGACGTCGGCCTGTAACTTTTACGAAGGGGTTACGCAAGAGGAGGCAGAGTTGTTCTATCAGCAAAAGAAGGATGCAGCGAATGATGATGAACAACCCGTTTCGTATGGTCTGAACAGTACTTTGACCAAGAAAGACGGTCAGTTGACGGAAGAGGTATGGTCGGCTAATGGGCGCTATGGTAATGCCATACGGAATATTACCTATTGGTTGAATAAGGCTTCGGAAGCAGCTGAGAATGAGCACCAAAAGAGAGTAATAGAACTATTGGTAAAATACTATGAATCGGGCGACTTGAAGCTGTTCAACGACTACTGCATTGAGTGGGTGTCAGAACATGAAGGTCGCATAGACTTTGTCAACGGATTTATCGAGGTATATGGTGACCCCTTAGGTCTGAAAGGTTCATGGGAAGGCATCGTGGAATACAAGGATTTGGAAGCTACGAAGCGTACACAGACCATCAGCCAGAACGCCCAATGGTTTGAGGACCATTCGCCTGTAGACCCCAGATTTCGCAAACCTGTTGTCAAGGGTGTGACGGCAAATGCTATTTGTGCAGCGATGTTGGGTGGCGATGAGTATCCGTCAACGGCTATTGGCATCAATCTGCCGAATGCTGACTGGATACGAGCTCAACATGGTAGCAAGAGCATCACTATTTCTAACATCACTGATGCCTATAATAAGGCCGCTCACGGCAATGGCTTCAAAGAAGAATTTGTCATTGACGAGGAGACGCTGGCGATGATTGAAAAGTATGGCGACTTGTGTGATGACCTGCATACAGACCTGCATGAGTGTTTGGGACACGGTAGCGGACAACTCCTGCCTGGCACGGACCCAGACGCGCTGAAGGCCTACGGCAATACCATCGAGGAAGCGCGTGCTGACCTCTTCGGATTGTATTATATTGCCGATCAGAAACTGGTGGAACTCGGACTTTTGCCTGATAGCGAGGCATACATGTCACATTATTATACGTACATCATGAACGGTCTGATGACACAGTTGATTCGCATCCAACCTGGTCACCAGATAGAAGAGGCTCACATGCGTAACAGAGCATTGATCGCTCATTGGTGTTATAAGCAGGGAGATGTCATCCAGCTGGTAAAACGTGAGAACAAGACTTACCTCCGTATAACGGATTACGAGGCTTTGCGAAAGCTGTTTGCTCAGTTGTTGGCTGAAATACAGCGTATCAAGAGTGAGGGTGACTTTGAAGCCGCACGTCAGTTGGTGGAGCAATATGCAGTCAAGGTCGATGACGATTTACATCAGGAGATATTGGAGCGTTATAAGCGGTTGGATCTTGCACCTTATAAGGGTTTCATTAATCCTGTGATGCTGCCCGTGCTGGATGACAAGGGCGAGATTGCTGATATCCAGGTGAACTACTCGGAGAGTTATACCCACCAGATGTTACGCTATAGCACAGAATACGCAACGCTGATATGACCATACAAGAGCAAGTGAAGGAAATCAAGCAGTCGTTCCGTCAGATGATGGATGGCGCTGTGGCCCAGTCGATGCGCGACAAGGGCGTCAACTATCATCTCAACTGGGGTGCTACGTTACCTCGACTGCGCGAGAAGGCTGACGAGATAGGCAAGAGCTACGACCTGGCGATTGCATTGTGGAAAGAAAACGTGCGTGAATGTAAGATACTGGCTACGATGATCATGCCTGCCGACGAGATGTTGCCGGAGGTTGTAGACATCTGGATGGAACAGATACCTTCGCAGGAGATGGCCGAACAGGTCGCTTTTAACCTGTGGCAGTACTTGCCTTTTGCCCCAGAGAAAGCCTTTCAATGGATAGCCTCAGAAAAAGAGTACGACCAGCTTTGCGGTTTTCATGTGTTGTCGCGACTGTTTATGAACGGTCAGGAACCCAACGAGCGCGGTATCAATGAGTATCTGGACCAGGTGCTTTCAGCGTTGCAAAGCGATTATCCGTCAGTCCGGAAAGCTGCTATGCAGAGTGTTGTCCGCTTTGCAGAATTAGGACTCGTCTACGAACGGATGGCAAAAAGTGCATTGAAAACGATTAATTTAGATTTTTTATAAATATATCTTGCCCGCTTCTGAAGAATATTTCGTAATTTTGTGCGGTTTTTAACCCATTTAACCACATAAAATGAAAGAAAGTGTCAAGGAAACGGTCAAGCAAGTATTGACCAGTTACTTAGAACTCAACAAGTTTCGGAAGACACCAGAGCGGTTTACCATCCTTGAGGCCGTGTATTCCATATCTGGTCATTTCACACTTGACGAGTTGAGCGAAAAGCTCATCAAGGAATATAATTTTCCGGTTAGCAGGGCTACCCTCTACAACACACTGAAACTCTTTATGGAGTTGCGTCTGGTGGTGCGACACCGACTGCAGTCGACTACGCGTTATGAGGCCTGCTATGATAACAATAGCCATAGCCATCAGGTGTGTACCATCTGTGGTAAGGTGATGGAGCTGAAAAGCCCTTTGGTGGCCAAGGTCGTACAGCAAGTACAAACCAAGCGTTTCCGTAAGGATGGGTTCTCTCTCTATATCTATGGTGTTTGCAGCACCTGTCAGGCTAAAATGACACGACTGTCGAAAGCAGAACAAAGTAAGAAACAAAAATAATAGTAATTCAATGAATCAAGGTAAAGTGGATGTCCTGCTGGGATTGCAGTGGGGCGATGAAGGAAAAGGAAAGGTCGTTGACGTGCTGACTCCGCAGTACGATGTGATTGCCCGTTTTCAGGGTGGCCCCAATGCTGGTCACACTTTGGAGTTTGAAGGACAGAAATATGTGCTTCGTTCCATCCCCTCAGGTATTTTCCAGGGAGGCAAGGTGAACATCATTGGTAATGGTGTCGTTTTGGCTCCCGACCTCTTTATGGAGGAAGCAATGGCTCTCGAGGCTAGTGGGCATGAGTTGAAAACGCGTCTGCACATTTCGAAGAAGGCTCATCTGATTATGCCTACCCACCGTGTGCTGGATGCCGCCTACGAGGCTCAGAAAGGCAAAAACAAAGTTGGTACTACGGGTAAGGGCATCGGTCCTACGTATACGGACAAAATCAGCCGTAATGGTCTGCGTGTGGGCGATATCCTCGAAGGCTTTGAGGAGAAGTATGCTGCCCATAAGGCTCGCCACGAAGCTATCCTGAAGTCGCTGAATTTTGAATACGACATCACGGAGGTTGAGCAGAAATGGCTAAAGGGTATTGAATATCTGCGCCAGTTCCAGCTAGTAGACTCAGAGCATGAGATTAACAAGACCTTGCGCTCAGGCAAGAGCGTACTGTGTGAGGGTGCTCAGGGTACGATGCTCGACGTAGACTTCGGTAGTTATCCATTTGTTACTTCTTCTAACACGATATGTGCTGGCGCCTGCACGGGTCTGGGCATCGGTCCTAACAAGATTGGTGAGGTGTTTGGTATCATGAAGGCTTACTGCACACGTGTTGGTGCTGGTCCTTTCCCCACAGAGCTGTTCGACGAGACAGGTAAGAAGATTCGCGACCTGGGTCACGAGTATGGTGCAGTGACTGGTCGTGAGCGCCGTTGTGGTTGGATAGACCTCGTAGCTCTGCGCTATTCTATCATGGTGAATGGTGTCACCCAGCTTATCATGATGAAAAGCGACGTGCTGGATGGATTCGATACTATCAAGGCTTGCACAGCCTATAAGGTAAACGGTGTTGAGACGCGCGATTTCCCCTACGACATCGAGAAGGGTATCGAACCCATCTACGAGGAATTGCCTGGTTGGAAGACGGATATGACGCAGTTAACTTCTGAAGACCAGTTCCCCAAGCAGTTCAGCGACTATGTCAAGTTCTTGGAGAAAGAACTTGAGACGCCTATTAAGATTATCAGCATCGGTCCAGACCGTGCTCAAACTATTGTACGTAAATAAATGGCACAAAAACCAAGTATACCCAAAGGAACACGCGACTTCGGCCCTATTGAGATGGCGAAGCGCAACTATATTTTCAACACCATCCGTGAGGTGTATGCCCTCTATGGATTCCAGCAGATAGAGACTCCTGCTATGGAAACTCTCGGAACGCTGATGGGAAAGTATGGCGAGGAGGGCGACAAGCTGCTCTTCAAGGTACTGAACTCTGGCGACTGTCTGGCTAAGGTAAGCGACGAGGAACTGCAGGAGCGTAATACGCTACATCTGGCTTCGAAGATGTGTGAGAAAGGTCTGCGTTACGACCTTACGGTGCCTTTTGCCCGCTATGTGGTGATGCATCGCGAGGAGCTACAGCTGCCTTTCAAGCGCTATCAGATACAGCCTGTATGGCGTGCTGACCGTCCTCAGAAGGGTCGCTATCGTGAGTTCTATCAGTGTGATGCCGATGTCGTAGGCTCTGACTCGCTGCTTAACGAGGTGGAGCTTATGCAGATAGTAGATACCGTCTTCACCCGCTTTGGCATCCGTGTGCAGATCAAGATCAACAACCGTAAAATACTGTCAGGTATTGCTGAGGTGATTGGTGCTGCTGATAAGATTGTGGATATCACGGTGGCTATCGACAAACTGGATAAGATTGGTATCGACAATGTGAATGCAGAGTTGCGTGAGGATGGTCTGACGGAAGAGCAGATTCAGAAACTGCAGCCTATCATTTCGCTGGAAGGTTCGAATGATGAGAAGCTGTACACCATCGCAGAAGTGCTGAAGGATAGTGAGACAGGACTGAAGGGAGTAGAGGAGAGCCGTTTCATATTGGACACGCTGAAAAAGGTTGGTCTGAAGAATGATATCCAGCTCGACTTGACGCTAGCTCGTGGTCTGAACTACTATACGGGGGCTATCTTCGAAGTGAAGGCACTCGACGTGCAGATAGGTTCTATCACTGGTGGTGGTCGCTACGATAACCTGACGGGAATCTTCGGTATGCCAGGACTCTCAGGTGTAGGCATCTCGTTTGGCGCAGATCGTATCTACGATGTGCTCAACCAACTGGATCTTTATCCTAAGGACTCCGTGACGACAACACAGTTGCTCTTTATTAATTTCGGTGATCAAGAGACTGCCTATTGCTTGCCGATCATCAATAAGGTTCGTGCTCGTGGCATTCGTGCAGAGCTGTATCCTGATGCTGCCAAGATGAAGAAGCAGATGTCGTATGCCAACGCCAAACAGATACCTTATGTTGCTCTGGCTGGCGAGAACGAAATGGCTGCAGGCAAGATCACGCTGAAGAATATGGAGACTGGCGAACAGCAGATGCTTACACCCGAAGAATTAATACAGGTATTATAATGGATACCAAAAGAATATTGAAGTTTCTGCGTGATGTAGCTGCCAACAACGACAGAACATGGTTCCAGGAACACAAGGGCGAGTATGAGGCTATAAGAGCCGACTTTGAGAGCGGTATCGCAAAGGCTATCGGAATGATAACTGAGTTTGACCCCTCGATAGCTCATCTCAGTGTCAAAGACTGCACCTACCGTTTCTATCGTGATACGCGATTCTCACAGGATAAGTCGCCCTACAAGACGCATCTTGGAGCTTATATTGCTGCAAAGGGTAAAAAGGCTCTTCATGGCGGTTACTATCTACACTTGGAACCTGGTCATTGTCTGGTGGCATGTGGCAACTATTGGTTGCCTACTAATATTCTTACAGCTTGTCGCAATGAGATGATGGGCAATGAGGAAGAATGGCTCAGATGCGTTGAGAACGATGAGTTCAAAAAATATTATGGTTGCGATTTGGAACCCTGTGTCTATGGTGATGCATGGGATCAAAAGCAAGGTTTCGGACTAGATCGTCTGAAGACTTGTCCTGCAGGATTTCCACGTGATTATCAATATGTGAAATATCTGCGCCTGAAGAACTATTGCTGTTGGCATAGACTGCCCGATGACTTCTTCGAGGGCGACCAATGGCTGAAGAAAGTTGAACCGATGCTGAAAGCTGCCAAGCCCATGATGGATTTCATGAATTCGGTGATAGATGATTACGAATAAAAAATTTATAAGCGATGAAAAGATTATATGTTCTGAGTGCAATACTCTCTATTTCAGCGTATGCACTTGCATGCACTAACTTTATTGTTGGTAAGAAGGCCTCTGTTGATGGCAGTGTGATTTGCTCGTATAATGCGGATTCGTATGGCGCCTTCATGTGGCTGTATCATTATCCTGCAGCTAAGCACCAGAAGGGTGACATGCGAAAGATTTTCGAGTGGGATACCAATAAGTATTTGGGTGAGATTCCTGAAGCAGAAGAAACGTACAACGTTGTAGGAAACATTAACGAATGGCAGGTTACCATTGGTGAGACAACCTATGGTGGTCGTGAGGAGATGGTTGATTCTACTGGCGTTATTGATTATGGTTCGCTGATCTATATCGGACTACAGCGCTCAAAGAATGCTCGTGAAGCTATTCAAGTGATGACAACACTCGTAGAGACCTATGGCTACTGCAGCGAGGGAGAAACGTTTACCATCTGTGATCCTAACGAAGCTTGGATTATGGAAATGCAGGGCTGTGGTCCAGACCGCAAAACTTCTAAGGAGCGTGTAGTATGGGTGGCTCGTCGTATTCCTGATAACGCTATCTGTGGACACGCCAACCAGAGTCGTATCGGACAGTTTCCCTTAAAAGACAAGGAGAACGTGCTCTATTCGAAGAATGTCATCAAATATGCCCGTAAGATGGGATGGTTCAGTGGTAAGGACGAAGAGTTCTCATGGAAGAACGCCTATGCTTTCCCGGATTTTGGCGGACGCCGTATCTGTGATGCTCGTGTGTGGAGCTTCTTCAACCATCATTTGAAGGGTATGGACCGATATCTGCCTTGGGCTTTGGGTAAGGATAAGGATGCTGAGGATATGCCTCTTTGGGTCATTCCTGATCAGAAGGTCAGCGTCGCTGATGTGATGGCTGATATGCGTGATCATTACGAGGGTACGCCTATGGCTATCGACTCGACGGATATTGGTGCTGGAATCTGGGAGATGCCTTACAGACCTACTCCTCTGTATTTTAAGGTTGATGGTAAGAAATACTTCAACGAGCGTCCGGTGTCTACCCAACAGACGGCGTGGACCTTCGTGAGCCAGATGCGTTCATGGTTGCCTCGCGAGGTTGGTGGCTGCTTCTGGTTTGGTAATGACGATCCTAATATGGTGGCTTATACGCCTATCTACTGCTCGATGACTCAGCAGCCTGAGTGTTATCATACTCCTGGTGCTGACGATCTGACCTTCAGCGATAAGAATGCATTCTGGGTAGAGAACTGGGTGGCTAATATGGTTTATCCGCGCTATTCGATGTTGTTCCCATCGCTGAAGCAGGTGCGTGACTCGTTGCAGAATGCCTACTTTGCCCAGCAGCCTGCTATTGAGGCTAAGGCCAAGGATATGGAGCCTGCTCAGCGTCAGCAGTTCCTCAACGTCTATAGTGTACAGCAAGCTCAGCAGATGATGGATAGTTGGAAACAGTTGGCTACCTATCTGATTGTGAAGTACAACGATATGGCTATCAAACCCGATGAGAACGGTAAGTTTAAGAGGGGCAAGTACGGATTGGGAGCAACGGTAAAGCGTCCTGGTTTCTCTGCCGCCTACGCTCGTCGATTGGTGAAGGAGACGGGTGACCGATATGCTGTTCCTGAGTAATTTGCAATACTCCGAAAGTAACGAATAATACTCCGAAAGTAATTAAAAAGTTATTTGCGAAGCTTTTTGAGTCTGCGTTTCGGCTCAGGGGCATCAGGGCAGAGTTCCAGTGCTTTCTCGTAGTTTCGGATAGCCGCTTCAGTCATCTGTTCCGCTTCGCACTCCTTGCCCAGCAAGGTATACTCTACAGAGAGACGTTTCAGCAGGTCTTCGCGCCTGCTGATTTCTTTTTGTAAATCGGCTATCTTCGCCTGCTGTTGAGTGATGATGCCAAGCTTACGGCGAATATACCGCTGCACGACGGGCTGCTCAATATCATAACGCGAATGGATGGCCAGGAAGAAATTCTTCAGGAAACCATCAAAGTCCTGACGGTCAAAAGCCTCTACGGCATCATGATATTCCTTGTCCGCCTTGCTTTCAAAGATGGCTTGGCGCATCAGTTTTCCGTCATTATATCGACGGGCAAAAGCCACCACTTCCGGACGTACGAAAATATCAGACTGGTGGATAGGTTCCTCCAGCGTGATACCCTCTAAGGAAGCACAACGGCTCAGTGCTACATAGGTCTGTCCGCCCGCAAAGGCTCCACCACCAGAAAAGTCTATTTTTACACGTCGGAAAGTCAGTCCCTGACTCTTATGCACGGTGATGGCCCACGCCAGACGGAGCGGGAACTGCACAAAGGTTCCTAACAGGTCCTCGACTATTTTCTGTTCCTTCTCGTCAAAGGTATAGCGCATGTTCTCCCATACCTCGCAAGCGACATCATGTTCATAGCCGTCTTCATCGACAACGCCAATGATTCCTTCTTCCTCATCAATTCCCGTCACAATGCCGATGGTACCATTTACCCAACGTTTCTCTTTGTCGTTTTTCACAAAGATAACTTGTGCGCCTGGTTTGATTTCCAGTTCCATAGGAGCAGGTAGGGAAGTGAGTGGAAATTCGCCTTTGATGGTACCCTTGAACATCGCTGTTCCACCTTCCAGTTCTGATAGCTTTTGGTCGTTGATATAATCTACCGTATCACGACGGGTGGCCAAAGTGATTTCAAAAGAGTTCTGCTTAATATGAGATTCCTTGCCCACGCGTGCATTGATAGCTTTTAGGTCGCTTTCTGTTGCTGCATTTTCGCGGATGCGATCCAGAATGCCAATAAACTTTGCATCGCTTTGTCTATATACTTTACGGAGCTCAATGCTCACCAGTTGCATCTCCTGCCATATCTTGGCAGCAAAGAAATAGGCTGAGGAATAAAAGGGCTGCATCAGTCGCCATTCTTCCTCTTTGACTACGGGTTCCAGCTGGAAGATGTCACCTACGAGCAACAGTTGCTTACCGCCAAATGGCTCGCGCATGTTACGGCAGTAGATACGCAGCAGTCGGTCTATGAAATCAATGATATCTGCACGTACCATAGATATCTCGTCGATGATGATCAGTTCGAGTTCACGAATGAGTTTGATGGTCTCCCCGCTATACTTCAGTGTCTTTCGTATGTTGCGGACACTATAACGCGTATCATTGGGTAACAGCGGGTGAAAGGGCAGCTTGAAAAAACTGTGCAACGTCTGACCTCCAGCATTAATAGCTGCAATGCCAGTAGGAGCAAGCACCACATATTTTTTCTTCGTATGCTGAGCCACATAACGCAGGAATGTAGACTTACCCGTCCCTGCCTTGCCAGTAAGGAAAAGCGATCGACGAGTATACTGAATAATCTGAAGGGCTTGTTGCCACTCCTTATTCTCAACGTCTAACTCCTCTGTGTTCAATTTTCTGTTATCTTTGTATGCTTGGGTTCCTCAGCGGCTTGATGCTCTTCGGGCTGTGCATGTGTATTGGCATTCTCATGATTCTCCTTATGTTGGATAACCTCATTGCCAAACTCGTCAAGAACCATTTCTATTGCTTGACCTGATGCGAGGCTGTCGACGGCCAAAGAGTCGCTGTCGGCAGGGGCCTTGAAATAGCCGCCACAGTTATAGTCTGTCATCGTGGCGTCCAAATCGGAAGGAACTTCAAACTTAGTGCGATAGCTGCTGAACTGCTTGTCGGCAAGTACAGACCCTAAGAAATATCCACAAATGGGAAGTGCAGTTCGGTTACCTTGTCCGAGTTGTCCGGTGCGGAAGTGGATACAACGGTACTCACCACCGACCCATGCTCCACAAACGAGTCTGGGAGTTGTTCCTACGAACCACGCGTCGGAGTGATTGTTCGATGTACCAGTCTTACCACCAAAGTCGGTATCCGTATTGGCATTACCCACAAAACCGCGCAGACGTGATGATGTGCCACTCATTCCACCCATCAGCAACTGTTGAACGTAGAAAGCACTCTTGGATGACATGGCTTGACGCTCTTCAGGATTGGCTTCATAGATGACATTTCCATCACGATCGACAATGCGAGTAACGAGCACTGGGTCAATAGCTTTGCCATCGTTGACAGGCGTACAATACGAGCTGACCAGTTCGAGTAGATTGACATCGCTGGCTCCCAATGTGAGCGATGGGGTGGGGTCGAGCTTCGACTTGATTCCCATCTCATGAGCCGTCTTTACAATGCGGTCTATTCCAACCTCTTGTCCCAGACGGACTGCAACACTATTGATACTCATGGCGAAAGCCTGCTTGAGTGTGATATCCATGTTGGTGAAGCGTCCGTCAGCATTGGTAGGAGCCCAGGTAACTTCTTTTCCGTGATCCATTACCTTCATCGAGAAATACTCATCTTTACGGGTATCGCAAGGCGTAATGCCCTGGTTCATAGCCTCGGCATAGACGAAGAGTTTGAAGGTGGAACCAGGCTGACGCATCGCAGTCACTTTGTCGTATTTCCACGTCTTGAAGTCAATATCGCCAACCCATGCTTTCACATGTCCCGTCTGAGGCTCAATGGCCACGAAGCCGCAATGCATGAAGTGCTCCATATAGCGGATGGAGTCAAGAGTCGACATCTCTTTCTCGATAAATCCTTGCTCGTAATCAAACAACTTCACCTTATGGGGCTTGTTCAGATAGTAGTCTATTGAGTCTTGATTGCCTTCATATTTTTGTGAGAGGATCTTGTAAATGGGTAACTTCTTGGCCAGATTCTCAATAAACTGTGGTATCTCCACATGACGTTCGTCTTGCCAAGGATTGACATTACCCCAATGCTGATTGAAGCTCTTCTGCACCTGCTGCATCTGCTTGATAGCAGCCTCTTCGGCATAGCGCTGCATACGACTGTCGAGCGAGGTGTAAATCTTCAGTCCCTCAGTATAGTAAGCATAGGCCCGGTCGTTACCATAATACTCTTTGCACCAGTTTTTCATCCAGTCGGCCACTGCCTCGCGGAAGTAGTTGGCCTCACCGTCGTAGGCATTCTCCACGCTGTAGTCGAGTTTGATTTCTATCTGCTTCAGCGAGTCGTTCTGTGCTTTGGTCAGGTGGTTATGATGATACATGTTGTCAAGCACCACATTACGTCTGCCCAACGAGTTTTTAGGGTTGATGCGCGGATTATAATACGTCGTAGCTTTGAGGAGTCCGACGAGAACAGCGGCCTGCTCGGCAGTCAGATGTTTGGGTGTCGTGCCGAAATAAGTCTTCGATGCCGTCTTGATGCCAAAGGCGTTGGAACCGAAATCTACGGTATTGGCATACATGGTGATAATCTCCTCCTTGGAGAAATACCACTCCAGCTTATAGGCCGTAATCCACTCCTTGCTCTTCATAATGAGCATCTTCAGTCCGGGAATATTACCCAATAGTCCGGTAGAATACTGCGTTCTGACACGGAATAGGTTTTTGGCCAATTGTTGGGTAATCGTGGATGCACCTCGTGCGTCGCGATGGAGTATATAATCTTTCAGGGCGGCACCGAAAGCCTGATAGTCAATGCCATGATGATGATAGAAACGCTCGTCCTCTGTGTCAATCAATGCAGTCCAAAACGCAGGAGCTACATCCTGATAAGTGACTGGCATGCGATTCTCGCTAAAGAACTTGCCAATCAACTTCCCGTCAGCGCTGTATATCTCAGAAGCTTCAGCAGGGTGGGTGTTGCGGACATCGCTCATCGATGGCGACTTGCCAAACAACCACAAAAAATTGATATCTACCATGATGAGGTAGATGAAGAAAAGTGCTATAAGTGTGCCTACAACAGAAAAGACTTTGACGTACCACTTACGCCCTTGATATAGTCCTTTATACCATTGCCAGGCTTTTTTCGGATACTGGCAGGCCGTTTCCAAATATTTATTCATAATAGTGAAATATAGTTCAGAATTTCTTGTTGCTGATCAGGGTGAAACCATCTGATATTCTCGTCCCTTTTGTACCATGTCAGTTGTTTGCGCGCATATCTCCGGGTATTTCCTTTAATTCGTTCTACTGCTTCTTCCAGTGACCACCGTTCATTCATATAGTCAAACAGCTCTTTGTATCCCACCGTATTCAGCGCATTAACCTCACGATAAGGAGTCATAGCTCGCGCCTCATCAAGTAGTCCTTGAGCCATCATGTCGTCAACGCGCTGGTTAATCCTTTTGTAGAGTTCCTCACGATTGCGGTTCAGTCCTATCTTGACTATCTTGAAAGGGCGTTCCTTTTTCGTCTGCTTACGGAATGAGGTGTAGGTCTTTCCCGTTTGGTAGCATATTTCCAGCGCATGGATGACACGACGGTAATTCTGGCGGTCAACGGTCTCATAATGCTCAGGGTCCAACTTTTTCAGGTCTTCGCAAAGAGCTTCGAGTCCTTCCTCCTGGTAGCGGCGTTTCATCTCTGTACGGATATCCTCTCTGATGGTAGGTATGTCGTCAATACCATTACATACAGCATCAATATACATCATACTGCCTCCAGAAAGCATTTGTACAGGTGAAGTGGTAAACAAACTCTCTAACAGTTGCATCACCTCTTGTTCGTACATCGAGGCATTATAGTACTCATTGATGCTCTTTGAGCCCACGAAGTAGTGTCGCACCTGTTTCAATTGTTCCTCAGTCGGTGAGGCCGTACCAATCTTAAGCTCTTTGTATATCTGACGCGAGTCAGCGTTAATGACTGGTATGCCGTAGTGCTTTGCCAACTCCAGTGTGAGCTGTGTCTTTCCTACAGCAGTAGGTCCCGTGATGACAATGAGCGTATTCATTTATCGGATGACTCCGCGCTTGCTGTTCTCTATAAATGAGCAGATGTATTCCACCTCTTTCGAATCGGGATACTTAATGCGAGCCTCGGCTATACCGTCCTTCAGCACTCCCTTTGAGTAGATGATGCGATAGGCATCGTGAATAGCCTCGATGACGTCATTGGGGAACCCTCGACGGCGCAGACCAATCAGATTTACTCCGAAATAGCTGACGGGCTCCTTGCCTGCAATGACATAAGGAGGAATATCTTGACTGGTGCGTGAACCACCCTGGAACATGATGTAGCTGCCCACACGACAGAACTGGTGGAAAAGACAGGTAGCTGAGATGATGGCATAGTCATCAACCTCAACCTCACCTGCAAACTTGGTAGAGTTGCCGATGATGCAGCCATTGCCGATTACACAGTCGTGAGCCACGTGCATGTTCTCCATCAACAGGTTGCCATTACCTACGACAGTCTTGCCCTTCGAGGCGGTACCACGGCTGATGGTTACATTCTCGCGGATGGAGTTGTTGTCGCCAATCTCGCATGTAGTATCTTCGCCCTTGAACTTTAGGTCTTGGGGTTTTGTTGATATACTGGCACCTGGGAAGAATTCATTACCATTGCCAATGCGAGCTCCATAGTGGATAGTGACGTTGTTCAGAAATTTGTTGTTGTCGCCAATCACCACATTCTTGTCGATAACGCAGAAAGGTCCGATAATATTATTGTCGCCCAATTTGGCCTCTGGGTCAATCACGGCCATGGGATGAATTTGATTTGCCATATTCTGTCTTATTTGTTTTTTACGATTTGAGCGGTAAATGTTGCCTCTGCCACTACGTGGTCTCCCACAAAGATATACCCTTTCATTGAGGATATTCCATGACGCACTGGAGCCAACAGGTCTACTTTGAAAATGAGCGTATCGCCTGGGACAACCTTCTGACGGAACTTCACATCATCAATCTTCATAAAGTATGTCGACCAGCGTTCTGGCTCTTCAAGCGTGTTCAGGATGAGCAGACCGCCACACTGGGCCATCGCCTCTACTTGCAGCACTCCTGGCATCACAGGTTCCTCAGGGAAGTGTCCCTGGAAGAAGGGCTCATTAGAGGTTACATTCTTGATACCCACGATGGTATTGGCACCCAGCGAGATCACCTTGTCGACCAACTGCATGGGATAGCGGTGGGGTAGCAGCTCGCGGATGCGGTTCACGTCCATTATCGGCTCCTCGTTGGGGTCGTAGATGGGGGCCTGGATTTCGTGTTTGCGAATTTCCTTGCGCATCTGGCGGGCAAACTTATTGTTGATGGTGTGGCCAGGACGGGTAGCAATAATGCGACCCTTGATGGGTTTACCAATTAATGCCATATCGCCAATAATGTCGAGAAGTTTATGGCGCGTACACTCGTTCTCCCATACCAGCGGCTTGTGCTGGATATACCCCAGCTCAGTAGCGTCTCTATGTTCTACGTGTAGCATGTCTGCCAGTTGGTCAAGTTGCTCCTGCGAAATCTGGCGCTCATAGATGACAATAGCATTATCCATATCGCCACCCTTAATGAGGTTAGCCTGAAGTAAGGGCTGGATATCACGAACAAAGACGAAAGTACGTGCAGCTGCAATATCTGTGGAAAAATTGTCTACCTTGTCAAGCGTAGCAAACTGCGAGTTGATGAACTTCGACTCAAACGAGCACATGGCGGTCAGCGAGAAATCTTCGTCAGGCAGGATGGTGATGCAGGAACCTGTCTTGTCATCCTTCACTTCAATCTTCTTGCGAATGACGTACCAGTCCTTAGGAGCGTTCTGCTCTTCAATACCAACCTCGTTTATTTTATCCACATACTGGATAGCCGAACCGTCAAGGATAGGAAACTCTGGACCATTGACCTGTATCAGACAGTTGTCGATACCCAAGGCATAAAGTGCAGCCAAGCCATGCTCAACAGTGCTGACGCGCAAGTCCTCTCCTTTACCAAGTACGGTTCCACGCTGGGTGTCTACAACATTCTCTGCTATTGCGTCGATGATGGGTTGACCCTCTAAATCAATACGCTGAATCTTATATCCTGTATTCTCAGGAGCAGGATTGAATGTCACGGTCAGGTTCAAACCCGTATGCAGTCCTTTGCCGAACAGCGAGAAGCTGCCTTTCAATGTTTTCTGTTTCATCTTTATTTCTTGTTTTTCTTAAGTTCTTCCAATTCCTTGCGCAGAGCAGCGATTTCCTTGTACATCTCGGGCAATTTCTTGAATACGGCCGACGACTTGAAGAATATCTTGGGGTCAATGGCAGGAGCACCAATCAGCTGCTCACCATTACCCTTGGTATTGCTGATGACGCCTGCCTGGGCACCGATGAAAGTCTTGTCGGCCACCTTGATATGACCTGAGAAACCTGCCTGTCCGCCTACCATGCACCATGAGCCAATCTTCGTCGATCCGGCCATACCTACCTGAGCAGACATCACCGTGTTTTCGCCAATCTCGCAGTTATGAGCCACCTGAATCAGGTTGTCCAACTTCACACCCTTGTGAATGACAGTCTGACCCATAGTCGAACGGTCTACGCAGGTGTTGGCACCAATCTCTACATTGTCTTCAATGATGACGATACCCAGCTGGGGAATCTTCTCGTAGCCTTCCTGATTAGGGGCGAATCCGAATCCATCAGCACCGATTACACTGCCAGCATGAATGGTTACGTTCTTACCAATCAGGCAACCTTCGTAAATGGTTACGTTAGGATTAATCACTGATCCGTCGCCAATCTTTACACCGTCGCCCACATAGGTGAACGGACCGATATATACGTCTTTTCCGATCTCAGCCGACTCTGCCACAAATGCCAGGGGGTGAATACCTGTCTTCTTGGGTTTCGAGGCTGCGTACATCTGAAGCAGCTTGGCAACACACTCATAAGCGTTCTTTACGCGAATAAGTGTGGCGTTGACGGGCTTCTCCAGCTCAACATCGTCGTTGATCAGCACAATGCTAGCCTTGGTCTCGTAAATGTATGGGGTGTATTTCGGATTCGACAGAAAAGTGATGGCACCTTCCTTGCCTTCTTCTATCTTCGCAAAAGTGTTAACTCGGGCGTTCTCATTGCCTTCTACTCGGCCGCCAATAAAGTCGGCTATCTGTTTGGCTGTAAATTCCATAATCTGTGTGTGAGTTTTAATAAACGCTGCAAAGATACGAAATTTTTCTTAAACTCGTTGATAACAGAGGTAATATTTACGTATTTTTTTAGAAAGTAGCTGTACATTTAATATTTCCGAGGCCTCTGCTATATCTTTTACAGTGCCGTCTTTGTAAAGTATTCCGATACTATCATCCTCGGGGTTATACATGTCTTTACCAATCTCTGTTAGTGTCAGCATGTAGTGAGCGTCAGCTACAGGAATATTCATGGCGTCAGCTATTTCAAAGAGCTTCTGATCGATATACTCCGCCTCAGGACGCGTTTCGCTCACTTCCACTTTGAACAGATGACGGTCTGTCATATCGGCAGCCAATGTTGTCAGTATTTTGTCGTCACTATGTTTCCACACCTTCAATGCGCTCCAGATGTCAGAATCATCTAGTTCAGCGTACATATGCAGCGCCTCCTCGTGTGTGGCAAACCATTCGGCGGTGACATCGTTTTTCAGGAAGTAGGCGAGGGCAGGAGGTGCAAAGATGTCCATCCCCTGCTGTACCAAATATTTTGCGCGGCGCAGCGTGTTGATGAGCACTTTCTCGTAGCCCACAGCAGTCTTGTGAAGATAGACCTGCCAGTACATCAGTCGTCGGGTGGTTAGATAGTTCTCGATAGAGTAGATACCCTTTGAGTCGACCACGAGTTGGTCGTCCTTCACGTTGAGCATCTTGATGATACGAGCCGACCCAATATTACCTTCTGTCACACCGGTATAGAATGAGTCACGCCGCAGGTAGTCCAACCGGTCCATATCCAGCTGACTCGAGATGAGTTGGTGGTATATCTTGTTGGGATACTCGTCTTTGAAAATCGAGATAGCCAAATTTAATTCGCCTTTTAGGTCGCGATTGATTTGTTCCATCATCAGCAGCGATATCTCCTCGTGTGATATACCATGAATCAAGGTGTTCTCTAGCACATGAGAGAATGGTCCGTGCCCGATGTCATGCATTAAAATGGCTGCCTGCACAGCTTCTGCCTCCGAGTCGAAGATGTAGATGCCTTTTTCGCTGAGCGATTTCACCGCTTCAGACATCAAGTAAAAGGCACCCAGCGAGTGTTGGAAACGTGTGTGGCGGGCACCGGGATAGACCACCGATGCCAGTCCCAATTGGTTGATACGGTTAAGACGCTGAAAAAAAGGATGCTGTACGATGTCATACAGCAGTCCTCTTTTAATTTTTATAAACCCGAATACGGGGTCGTTGATAATCTTGTATTGATTCATTACGTGATTAATAGATCAACATCGAGAGAACGTAGGCCACCAGCGTTGATACGCTGACGCAGATGAGTCCGGGCATCATGAACGAGTGGTTCAGCAGATACTTGCCAATCACCGTAGTTCCCGAGCGGTCGAAGTTCACCGTGGCGATATCGCTGGGGTAGTTGGGGATGAAGAAGTATCCGTAGACTGACGGCAGCACACCCAGCAGCACGGGACCTGCAATGCCCAACGAGTAGGCTAGTGGCAACATGGCTACCACCACAGCTCCCTGTGAGTTGATGAGCACTGATACTGCGAAGAACACGAGAGCTATCGTCCAGGGATACTCCTTCACGATGTCAGCCAGCATGACCTGCATCGTACTCATATAATTAGAGAAATAGGTGTCGGCCAGCCATGCAATACCGTAGATGGCTACAACGGCTACCATACCCGACTGCCATACCGGACCGGCAACGGCCTTCTTGGGCGATGCCTTGCAGAAGATAATCATCAGGGCTGCTGCGGTAATCATCACAATCTGAATGACGATATTCATCTTCAGGTCTACCATACCTTGCGCGGTGAATCCACTGACCAAAACACCGGCTTTGGCTAACTCCTTGGCGGTGATGGTGACACCGCTGGCCAATGTCAGATCTTCTGCACCCTTGATGGCCTGTACCTGCTTGTATTCAGGCAGTAAGTCGGGGAATGCAGCAAACATCACGATGACGGCCAGCGCGCCGAGGAAGATGAATACGGCATTCTTTGCCGACTGTGGAATCTCCTTGTCCAGCAGCGTTGCAGAATTGCCATAGATATACTTGTACTGCTCGGGGTCCTTCAGCTTAGCCTGGAACTGAGGGTCTTTGTCCAAGTCAAGTCCTCGCTTGTAAGAGGCAGCTGCGGCGGCCATCAGTCCACAGAGACAGGCGGGGATGGAAATCATTAGCACCTGAGGAATAGTGATATCGAAGTGGTTGGCATTGGAGATGGTCACGAAGGCCACTACGGCAGCAGCAATGGGTGAACAGGTAATACCGACCTGTGATGCGATACTGGCTACACCGCAGGGACGCTCCGGACGAATGCCTTTCTTGAGTGCAATGTCGCAAATGATTGGCATCAAGGTATATACGACGTGGCCTGTACCTACCAATACTGTCAGGAAGAATGTACACAGCGGAGCCAGGAAGGTGATGCGGTCAGGATGCTTGCGCAGCATCTTCTCGGCTATCTGTATCAACCAGTCCATACCACCTGAAGCCTGCATGATACCGGCACAGGTCACAGCGGCTATGATGATGTAAATCACATCAGTAGGAGGATTTCCAGGCTTTAAACCGAATCCGAACACCAGGATAGCCAGACCGATGCCAGAAATGGCACCCAGCGCCAAGCTTCCATAACGAGAACCGACCCACAGTGCACCCAGCACGATTAGGAGTTGAAGAATCATTAAAATCGACATAATAGTAATTGTTTTAAGTTGTAGTGTCTTTATCGGATGCAAAAATAGCTAATATTTTCGAATATGCAAAATTATTGGCAAACAAATTTAGGTGAAATTTCTTTCCGTTTGTATTAATTGTTGTTGAAAATGTCAAAATCTTTGTTGTATGCAGGTGATTCGATGGACAGCAAGTTGAGCACGCTGTGGAAGATGTAGTGTTGTTCCAGAACGGATGGCAGTTCGCTCTTGTATGTTCTGAAGTCGCTTGATGTCCATACCAGGAATGGTATTTCGTACTGCACTTTGGGTGCTAATCGCATAGGCAATCCATGCATAAACACCTTATTCTCTCCTAATGACTCGCCGTGGTCTGAGATGAAGATCATGGCACTGTTCCTGTCGTCCAATTCGCTCAACATGTTGATTAGACTGTTCAGCAGATGGTCGGTATAGCGTATGGTGTTGTCGTATGCATTCACTAGCCAGTCGATATTTTTCTCGCCTTCCTCTACATTTTTAGCCACAGGCTTGTATACCTCAAATTCCTTGGGATATTTGTCTGCATAATTCGGACCGTGACTCGTACTGGTGTGCAGCACAATCAGAATCTTGTTTTTGGGGCTGGATTGTATACGTTCCCGCAGTCCTTTCAAGAGAATACCGTCATAGTATTGATTTTCGTCGGGATATATCTCGCCCAACTTCTCATTTACAATATATTCGTCTATATGAATAGGGGGTTCGCCCCAGTTTGACGTACGCCATGACACATCGACTCCCATTCGAAACGCATAATTGGGCAACAGTTCATACAGGTCGTCCGAGTTTTGAGGTTCCAGAATGGCTTTGGTACCTGCTGTAGTGTAAGTGGCACATGAAGTGGCCTCAAAGACTTTTAGTCTTTCCTGTTTCGAGAGCAACGGGTTGGTGTTACGTTTGTAACCGTAGAGCTGAAAGTTGGCTTTTCTAGCTGACTCACCGATGACAAGCACAACCACCGTCTTCTGATGGTCGGTAATCTGGCCGTCAGGCAGTTTGATTTCCTCCATTTGTTTGTCGTGCTCACTACTAATCATCCGAATTGTATTGGCCACATACGACCAAGGTTGCAGCAGACCTCCTAACTCTGTGTCATGCTCGCTAATCCACAATGTCTGGTTGAAGTTCAGCAGTACTACAAGTATGATGATACCCAACGAACTAGCGCAATATACTCCTAATTGTTTCGCTTTACCGATGACGACAGGCTGTAACAGGCAATACAAGGCAGGCAACAGTCCGAAAACAATCAGTGCTAACCACAATGTCCAACTGAAGAACCCTGAGGCTTCGGAGTAACGGGTGTTGAACACGTTCTCAATGGTTGTCAAGTCTATCATCACACTGTAAGTGTAAATGAAGTAGACTGCAGTAGCATTAATTAAAGAAAGGATGGCCAGAACAATGCGCCCGACCATCCTTAATATAAACATCACTAGATATGTCATCATGAAATTAAGTACTAACATGATCACTACTAGTGACGACAGCAGAAATATCCGTCCACCCACATTCGCATTTGAATTTTCAGCCACATAGCTGAAGAATGGGATGTTGTACAGCAACAACGTCCCTAAGCTGACGATGCAGGAGAATACGAATAGTGAGATGGATCTTTTCACTTAACCGGAATCTTGTCTACGCGCTTCTGGTGGCGGCCACCTTCGAACGTTGCAGTAAAGAACTCATCCATTATCTTACGCGCCATGTTGTTATCGATGAAACGACCTGGCATCACGAGCACGTTAGCATCGTTATGCTGACGGATAAGATGTGCAATCTCAGGAATCCAGCAAAGACCTGCACGCACCTGCTGGTGCTTGTTCAAGGTGATAGAAATACCCTCACCAGAGCCACAGATGGCTATACCAGGATAAACCTCACCACTCTCTATACCCTCAGCAAGAGCATGACCGAAGTCGGGATAGTCTACTGGGGCATCGCTCCATGTACCATAGTCCTTATAGGGATAACCCTTCTCTTCCAAATACTGGAGCACAAATTTCTTTAAAGGGTAGCCTGCGTGATCGCAGGCTACACCAACTGTCTTAACTTCCATTAGGCAAGCAATTTTTTTACTTGTTCGTAAACATTCTGGCCGGTGAAGCCGAGCTTCTCGTCGAGCACCTTGTAAGGAGCAGAGAAACCGAAGC
>ERZ842401.2478-NODE-2478-length-24672-cov-4.933867_pt1 | contig 24672 bp, 19 predicted proteins | sample MGYA00521270_ERZ842401 | MGnify/ENA primary metagenome ERZ842401 (study PRJEB31892, sample SAMEA3878208) | bioreactor metagenome | biome: Moose rumen | place: Sweden | collected 2011-10 | study: EMG produced TPA metagenomics assembly of the PRJEB12797 data set... | reverse complement strand
AATATAAACATTATTATTTAAAAATAATTTAATAATATTTGCATTATTTGATGCTTCTGGTCCACCAAGACATATTGTTTTATTATTAAGTTTACTTAAAATATCTTTTACTATCTCAATGTTCCAAATATAAGTGGAAATAAATATTAAATCATATTCTTTTAATCTTTTAATTATTTCATTAACATTATCTTTTATAGTATATTCTAAAAAGGTAAGTTCATATTTTGAATTAGTAACTAAACTATAAACACCCATTGCGGGATGAATATATTTAGAGTTAATTGCCAAAAGGATAATTTTTTTATTTTTGATAATTTTCTTTTCCATATATTTCACCTAGATTTATTATACATTAAAATTTTAAAAATTAAAATTAATTAACATATTTTTTGTAAATATTTTGTAACTTTTAGAAAACTATTGAGAAATAATTGATGTTGTGCTATAATAGAATAGTTAAAACATTAGTTATTAAATGGAGGAATTAATAATGGCTAAAAAAGTTTTTCAATCTATGGATGGAAATCAAGCAGCAGCATGGAATGCTTATGCATTCACTGAAGTAGCAGGTATTTATCCTATTACTCCATCTTCACCAATGGCTGAATACGTTGATGAATGGGCTTCAAAAGGACAAAAGAATTTATTTGGTACTCCAGTTAAGGTTGTGGAAATGCAATCTGAAGCTGGTGCTGCAGGAACTGTACATGGTTCTTTACAAGCAGGTGCTTTGACAACAACATTCACCGCTTCTCAAGGATTATTACTTAAGATCCCTAATATGTACAAAATTGCTGGTGAATTATTACCAGGTGTTATTCATGTATCTGCTCGTAGTTTAGCAGTTCAAGCATTATCAATTTTTGGTGACCATCAAGACGTTATGGCTTGTAGACAAACAGGATTTGCAATGCTTGCAAGTTCAAGTGTCCAAGAAGTTATGGATATTGCTGGTGTTGCTCATTTAGCAGCAATAGAATCAAGTGTACCTTTTATGCATTTCTTTGATGGTTTTAGAACTTCTCATGAAATTCAAAAAGTTGAAGTTATGCCTTATGAAGTATTGGATAGATTACTAGATCGTGATGCGGTTAAACGTTTTAAAGATCGTGCATTAAGTCCAAATCATCCTGTAACTCGTGGTTCTGCTCAAAATGATGATGTATATTTCCAAGCACGTGAAGCACAAAATTCTTATTATGATGCTGTTCCAGATATTGTTGAAAAATATTTGAAAGAAATCTCTAAAGAAACTGGAAGAGAATATGCTCCATTTGTATATTATGGCGCTAAAGATGCTGAAGATGTAATTATAGCAATGGGTTCTGTATGTGAAACTGCAGCTGAAGTTGTTGACTATTTAACTAAAAATGGTCGTAAAGTTGGTTTAATTAAAGTTCACTTATATCGTCCATTTAGTGCTAGACATTTATTAAGCGTTGTACCAAAGACTGTTAAGAGAATTGCAGTTTTAGATAGAACAAAAGAAAATGGTTCTATTGGTGAACCTTTATATCTAGATGTTTTAGCTGCATTCTTTGGAAAAGAAAATGCTCCTAAAGTTATCGGTGGTATTTACGGATTATCAAGTAAAGATACAACTCCTGGTCAAATCCTTGCAGTTTATGATAATTTAGCTGGAGAAATGAAAGATCATTTCACAATTGGTATCGTTGACGATGTTACATTTAGAAGCCTTCCTGTTACAAAAGAAATTAATACAAGTGCTCCTGGCACTAGCCAATTAATATTCTACGGATTAGGTAGTGATGGTACAGTTGGTGCTAATAAATCTACTATTAAATTAATCGGTGATAATACAGATATGTATGCCCAAGCATATTTTGCTTATGACTCTAAAAAATCTGGTGGTGTAACTAGAAGCCACTTACGTTTTGGTCATTCACCAATTAGAAGTCCATATTTAGTAAATGAAGCAGACTTTATTTCATGTTCACTTGATACTTACGTTGAGAAATATGATATGCTTTCAATGCTAAAAGAAAACGGAACATTCTTACTAAATACAATTAAGAGTGATGAAGAATTATTAAAATTCATGCCTAATTCATTCAAAGCTCAACTTGCAAAGAAACATATTAAATTCTATGTAATTGATGCTATAACTCTTGCTCGTGAAATTGGATTAAAGAATAGAACTAATACTATATTACAAAGTGCTTTCTTTAAATTAAATGAACAAATTATGCCTTATGCTCAAGCACAAGAATTAATGAAGAAATATGCTTATAAATCTTATGCGAAAAAAGGTGACGCTATTGTAGAAATGAACTACAAAGCAATTGATCGTGGTGCTGAAAGCTTAAAAGAATTTAAAGTTGATCCAGCATGGGCTAACTTAGGACCTGACGCAAAAGCCGAAGAAATTTGCAAACCTGAATTCGTTAAGAGAATAGCTGATCCAATTAATGCTATTAAAGGTTATGATTTACCTGTTTCCACATTCAAAGGATTTGAAGATGGTACTATGACTAATGGTTCTAGTGCTTACGAAAAACGTTACACTGCTACATTTGTTCCTCAATGGAATCCTGAATATTGTTTACAATGTAATCAATGTGCATTTGCATGTCCTCATGCAGTTATTAGACCATTCTTAGTTACTCCTGAAGAAGAAGCAAAAGCACCTAAAGAAGCATTATACTTAAATGCTCAAGGTAAAGGATTAGAAGGATTAAAATACACATTACAAATTTCTGTTCCAGATTGTACTGGCTGTGAAGTTTGTGTAACTACTTGTCCTGGTAAGAAAGATAAAGAAACTGGCGAAGTTAGAAAAGCCTTAAAGATGGTTACATTAGATGAAGTTATTGAAGAAAATAAAGATAAAGTTGCTACATATTTCTTTGATAATGTATCATATAAGACTGATTTAGTAGATATCTTTGCTAACGCTAAAAACTCTCAATTTGCACAACCATTATTTGAATTCAGTGGCGCATGTGGCGGATGTGGTGAAACTCCATACGTTAAATTGATCACTCAATTATTTGGTGATAGAATGCTTGTAGCTAATGCTACTGGTTGTTCATCAATTTATGGTGGATCTTATCCTGCAACTCCTTATACTATGAATAAAGAAGGTCATGGTCCTGCTTGGGCTAACTCATTATTCGAAGATAATGCTGAATTTGGTTATGGTATGAGAATTGCTACTGAAACAATGAGATCTAAAATTGAAGTATTGATGGAACAATATCTTGCAAGAGAAGAAAAAGATGAGAAACTTGCAGAATTATTCTCTTGTTGGATTGAAAAACGTGCTGAAGGCGATGCTACTAAGAAACTTGCTAAAGAACTTATTCCATTACTAGAAAAAGAAAATGATGAATTATTAAAATCTATCTATGATTTACGTGATTTCTTAGTTAAGAGAAGTCAATGGATCTTTGGTGGTGATGGTTGGGCTTATGATATTGGTTATGGTGGACTTGACCATGTTATTGCTAACCAAGAAGATGTTAATATCCTAGTTATCGATACAGAAGTATATTCTAATACAGGTGGCCAAGCATCTAAATCCAGTCCAACTGCAGCTATCGCTAAATTTGCCGCATCAGGTAAAACTGGTAAGAAGAAAGATTTAGCCGCAATCGCTATGAGTTATGGTCATGTATATGTTGCTGAAATAGCACATGGCGCTAGTCAAGCACAAATGTTAAAGGCTATTAAAGAAGCTGAAAGCTATCATGGACCATCAATCATTATTGCTTATGCACCTTGTATTAATCATGGTTTAAAGAGTGGTATGGGTAAAGCTCAAGAACAAGCTAAACTTGCAGTTGAATGCGGATACTGGACATTATTTAGATATGATCCACGTTTAGCTTTAGAAGGCAAGAATCCATTCCAATTAGATTCTAAAGAACCAAATTGGGATAAATACTTAGATCACTTAATGACTGAAACACGTTATGCACAACTTACTAAAGTAAATCCTGAAAAAGCTCAATTATTATTAGAACTTAATAGATCAGAAGCTCAAAGAAGATATAAGATGTATAAACGTTATGTAGCTATGGATTATACTTTAACTGAATAATAAACATAAATGTACTAACACTAAAAATGTGTTAGTACTTTTTATTTTGTGTATTGATATCAATTTTAAATTGTGGTAAAATATATAAAAAGGCGCGTTTTTTGAGGTATGGTATGAAATTAGGAATTGGATCAGATCATGGCGGATTTTTATTGAAAGAAGAAATCATTAAATATTATCAAAATAAAGGCATTGAAATAATAGATTTTGGTTGTTATTCTTTAGATAGTGTTGATTATCCAGTTTATGCCAAAAAAGTTTGTGAAAGCAAGATTAATAAAGAAATAGATTTTGGCATTTTAATATGTACAACCGGTATTGGAATGTCAATTACTGCGAATAAATTTAAAGGTATTCGTGCAGCATTAATTTCAAATAATGATGCAAGTAGTTTAACTAGAAAACATAATAATAGTAATGTTATTTGCATTGGTGCGAAATATACAAATACTAATGATGCTTGTTTATTTATTGACACGTTTATTTCTACTGAATTTGAAGGTGGAAGACATGAAAGACGCGTTAATATGATTGAATAAATATTTAAAGAAAGTTGGTTTATTATGGAAGGAAAATTAGTTATTTTTAATCATCCGCTTATTCATCATAAATTATCAATAATTCGTGATGAGAATACTGGCACAAAAGATTTTCGTATTACAGTTAGTGAAATTGGTAAACTCATGGCTTATGAAGTAACAAGGGATTTCCCAGTACGCGAAAAGATGACAAAAACTCCAGTTGGAATGGCAAAAACTTATGAACTTGCAAAAGAAGTTGTTATTGTCCCAATTTTAAGAGCTGGTTTAGGAATGGTTGATGGTATTCATGATTTAATCCCAACTGCGAAAATTGGTCATGTTGGATTATACAGAAATGAAAAAACTCTTGAACCTCAAGAATATTATGTGAAATTCCCTGATTGTATAAAAGATTCTTTAGTATTAATAGTTGATCCGATGCTTGCAACTGGTGGATCTGTTTGTCACGCAATAGATGTTGTGAAAAGAACAGGAGCTAAAGATATTAAATATGTTGGGTTGGTTGGAGCTCCAGAAGGAGTTAAGAAAGTTCGTGAGACTCATCCTGATGTAGATATATATTTAGCAGCTTTAGATGAAAAATTAAACGATAAAGGATATATTGTTCCTGGTCTTGGTGATTGTGGAGACAGATTATACGGAACTAAATAAAAATTAATGAATGATAAAGAACGCCAAGAACAAGAAGAAAGAAAAGAACGAAAAGAGCGAATTAAATCAGTTAAATTATATTCAAGAATTATAGGTTTATTTTGTAGTTTTATTATTACTGTATTAATGGGTACAGTATTAGGCTATTTTTTCAATAAATGGTTCGAAGGAAATAATTGGATTTTGATTTGTACATTAGTTTTTTTCTTAATCGCTATTGTTAACTTTTATCGGCAATTATTAAGAATAAGATGAATAAAGAACCTAAAGTAGAAAAAAGTATTGTATTTATTGTTTGGATATATTGTATTATTGTATGTCTTGTATTGTTTTTAATAAGCAAATACTGGATTTGGCCAGTAAGTTTCTTACTGGGTACAGTAACATCATTATTAGCATTTAATATGACAGTTAAAACTGTGGATAGAGTTATTAAATATGATGATGCAAGAAAAAAAAGTACATTTATCAGAAACAATATTTTGAAATATTTAGTGTATTTAGCGGTATTAGGAGTATCCGGATATACTTATTATCGCCATTTACACGATGAAGCTGTTACAAAATACTTTAATGTTTTTTGTGTTGCTGCCGGGTTACTATCAGTTAAACTAATGATCTTTTTAAAAGTTTTTATTTTAGATAAAATATTTAAAAAGAAAGCTAGTATTGATTATGCTGATGAAGTAGTAACCGAAGAAGAGCATTTAAAACTAGAAGAAGAAAGAAGACTTGAAGAGGAAGCCTTAAAAGAATTAGAAGAGAAAAAAGAAAAGGATCCTTTTTATGAATTTGATCATAAATATGATGAAGATCAAGGCGGTGATAACATAGATGAAAATTCTGAATAGTATTAGCACTTTTTATAGTAGTCTAACCGGCCAAATAAAAGCGACAATTTGGGTAACACTAGGTTTAATAGTATTTATAATTGTGGTGAGAATTGTTATGGCAGCTACTCATTATAGTGCTGATAAACCTGCTAAAGGATTAATACTTATATGTGAATCATTTGTAAAAATGATGAATAATTTTAGTAAAGAAATGATGGGAAAACGTTGGAAGTTCTTTGCCCCATATTTTATTTCTTTAGCAATGTTTTTGTTTTTCGCAAACATTTCTGGTTTATTTGGTTTTACCCCACCAACATCATCAGTTACTGTTACTGGAACATTAGCCCTCGTTACATTCATTTTTATTGAAACTTTCGGTATTATATCAAATGGACCAATTGGTTGGGCAAAAGATTTATGTACACCTCTGCCAATGACACCAATGAATATTGTGGGTGAGATATCAACTCCAGTTAGTATGGCTTTCCGTTTATTTGGTAATATACTAAGTGGTGTTATCTTAACTGGACTTGTTTATGGATTCTTTAGTTGGAAAGCAATAATCATTACACCGCTATTACATGCTATATTTGATATTGCTTTTGGTTTAATACAAACAATTGTATTTGTAATATTAAGTGCTGTTAATATTTCAAATAAATTTAATGAGAGTGAATTTGAATTAGAAGAATAGAAATAATAAAATAATAAATAATATAAGGAGAAAATAAAATGACATTATTACACACATTTTTAACAGTTTTAGCCGAAAGTGTTTATAACGTAGATTTTGCTAACGGTATGGCATATTTAGGTGCAGGTATTGCAATGGTTGCAGGTATTGGCCCTGCTATTGGTGAAGGTTATGCAGCTGGTAAAGCTCTTGAAGGTGCTGCAAGACAACCAGAACATCTTGGTAAGATTAGAACTCTTATGTTAATTGGTCAAGCTGTTTCTGAAACAACTGGTATCTATGCATTCATTATTGCAATTTTATTAATATTCGTTGTTGCAAAATAAATTATAAAGGATTATAGAAGATGAAGATTTGGTATTTTTTAGCAAATACAGAGGAAGTATCAAGTAATATATCAAAAATCGTTAATGATGGATTAAAAATTATTACTGATTTCTATAGTGAATACAAATCTATTATCATTCAATTATGTGCCACATTATTATTATTTTTAATTGTTCGCTTTTTCTTTTGGAATAAAATCACTGCTGTTTTAAAACAAAAAGAACAAAATGAAAAAGATGCTTTTAAAGCATTAGATGATGCTAAAAAAGAAAGTGAAGAAATTAAAAAGCAAATTCAAGTTGATTTAGAAAATGCTAAGCAAGAAGGTTATCAAACAATTGAACGAGCTAAACAAAAAGCATATTTAGAAGCCGAAGAAATTGTCAAAAAAGCTAAAATAGATGCTAATATGCAATTAGATAACGCCAAAGAAGAAATTGACAAAGAAGTCAAAAAAGCAAATGACGAAATCAAAAAAGAAATTGTGGAAGTCGCATACTTACTTGCTAGTGAAATAATTAAGCGAGAAATTGATGAATCTAAATATGATGATTTAGTCAACGAGTTTATTGAAAAAGAGGAATTATATGATTGATTCAATCTCTAAATCATATGCTCAAGCTTTAATGGATTTGCTTTTGGAAAATAATATTTCATATGAATCTGGAATAAATGATTTAAAAGAGATCAATACAATAATTAGTGATAAAGATATTTTAAATTATCTTCTTTTTCCGGAAATTAAGTTTTCAGATAAAGAAGAATTAATCAAAAAAAGTTTAAAAGAATACAATAATATAATTGTATCTTTTATTCTAGTTTTGTTAGAAAATAAAAGGATTAGTTCATTAAGTGATATAATTGATGCCTTCCAAAATAATTTGGATGAATTATCTAATGTTTTAAGAGCAGAAATTGTTTCATGTAATAATATTAGTGATGAATATTATAAAAGAATTATTAAAGCATTAGAAAAGAACTATAATAAAAAAATAATTGGTAAAATCACTTATGATAAAGATGTTATTGGTGGAATCAAAGTATTAATAAATGGTTCTATTATTGATGACACATTATTAAATAAATTAAAATCTATTAAAGATACTATTATTAATGGTGCCTAATTGAAAGAGGAATTATTATGGCCAATATTAAAATTGAAGAAATAAGCTCATATATTAAAGAGCAAATAAAGAAATATCAAGGTGTATTAGAAACTAAAGAAGTAGGAACTGTTATTAGGGTTGGTGATGGTATTGCTTTAGTTCATGGATTAGATAATGCTATGAATGGTGAATTACTTGAATTTCCTAATAATGTATTCGGAATGGTTCTAAATCTTGAACAAAATTGCGTTGGTGCAATTCTTTTTGGTGAATCTTCTTTAATTAAAGAAGGTGATCAAGTTAAATGCACTAAACGTATTCTTGAAGTTCCAGTTGGTGATGAACTAATTGGTCGTGTTCTTGACCCATTAGGTAATCCACTAGATGGAAAAGAAAAAATAAAGACAAATAAATATCGACCAATTGAGAAAAAAGCAACTGGTGTTATTGATCGCCAAAGCGTAAAACAACCTTTACAAACAGGTTTAAAAGTTATTGATGCTTTAGTACCTATTGGACGTGGACAACGTGAATTAATAATTGGTGATCGTCAAACTGGTAAAACTAGTATCGCTATCGATACAATAATTAATCAAAAAGGAAAAGATGTTATTTGTATTTATGTGGCAATAGGGCAAAAAGAATCGACCGTTAATAATGTTTATGAAACATTAAAGAAATTTCAAGCTATGGATTATAGTATTATAGTTAGTGCTAGTGCATCTAATCCAGCACCATTATTATACTTAGCTCCTTATGCTGGGGTAACTATGGCTGAAGAATTCATGTTTAAAGGTAAAGACGTATTAGTTGTTTATGATGATTTATCTAAACACGCTGTAAGTTATCGTGAACTTTCACTATTACTTAAACGACCTCCAGGACGTGAAGCTTATCCTGGTGATGTCTTCTATTTACATTCAAGATTACTTGAACGTGCTGCCAAATTATCTGATGCATTAGGTGCTGGATCTATTACAGCTTTACCAATTATTGAAACTCAAGCAGGTGATATTTCTGCATATATCCCAACAAACGTCATATCAATTACTGATGGACAAATATTCCTTGAATCTGGATTATTCTATTCTGGTGTTCGTCCAGCAATTAATGCAGGTCTTTCGGTATCTCGTGTTGGTGGATCAGCACAAATTAAAGCAATCAAGAAAGTATCTGGAACATTACGTTTAGACCTTGCTAGTTACCGTGAACTTGAAGCGTTCACTCAATTTGGTTCTGACCTCGATGCTTCCACAAAAGCAAAGCTTGAACGTGGTAAAAGAACTGTAGAAATATTAAAGCAACCACTTCATAAACCACTTGATGTTACAAAACAAGTAATTATATTATTTGCATTAACTCATGGATTTATTGATAAAGTAGATATTGATAAGATTCAAGAATATGAAAATGGATTATATCTAAAATTAGATAATACTGATTCTGGTAAAGCAATATTAATAGATATTGATGAAACAAAAACTTTAAATAATCCAGAAAAGATCGAAGAATTCTTAAAAGAATATAATCAAGAATTTTTAGGGTAATTAATTATGGCAGGCGATGCAAAATTAATTAAAAATAAAATTCAAGCAACGCAAAACACTGCTCAAATCACAAAAGCTATGAACATGGTTTCGGCATCAAAACTTCGCCAGGCTCAACAAGCTATTGAATTCTATTATGATTTTATTGGAAAAATAGAATCAATCATTCGCAACTTGGTTGCTAGTGGTGATGTTGAACACCCTTTATTTGTCCCAAGAGAAGGAAATAGAACTTGTTATATTATTGTGACAAGTGAAAGGGGACTTGCTGGACCATTTAATAATAATATATTTAAATTGCTTGAATCATTATATAAAGATGGTGATTATGTTTTACCACTTGGTATAAGAGGATATAATTATACAAAAAAGAAATATAATTTGATTATAGATGATGCGGTTATTTTAAGAGACGATGTTAGATTTGAAGATATAATTGATCCACTTTTAGAAGTAATTAGAAGTTATCTAAATAATCAATTTGATAAAGTTGTAATATTATATAATCATTTTGTAAATACATTATTACAAGAACCAAGTGCAAGACAAATTATCCCAATAAAATTAGATGATAAAGAAGGTACAGACTTAACAAAACATTTTTATGATTTTGATGGTGGAATCGAAAATATTTTAGATAAAGTATTACCAATTTATATTGAAAACATTGTTTATGGTTTAATATTAGATTCAAAGGCTTCAGAGCATGCTTCAAGAATGACAGCTATGAAGAGTGCAACCGATAATGCTTTAGAAATAATAGAAGAGTTACAATTAATGTATAATAGAGCTCGTCAATCAGCGATTACATTAGAATTAACTGATATTATTGGTGGAGCTAATGCGGCAAACAATTAAAATAAAATGGAGAAATAAAAATGGAAAATAACATTGGAAAAATTGTACAAATAACTGGTCCAGTTGTTGACGTGCAATTTTCTTCAGGTAATTTACCAAAAATAAATGATGCATTAAAAGTTATTTCTAATAGTGATAGTGTAGTTAAAAACCTAGTATTAGAAGTTAGCTTACATTTAGGTGATAACATTGTAAGAACTGTTGCAATGGATGCAACTGAAGGTTTAGTAAGAGGAATGGAAGTATTAGATACTAAAAGTCCAATTACTGTTCCGGTTGGTAATGCAACACTTGGTAGATTATTTAATGTTTTAGGTGATACAATTGATGGTAAAGATGATGCTCCTTTAAAAGATGCTAAAAGATTACCAATTCATCGTAGTGCACCAAAACTTGAAGATTTAAGCACAAATCAAGAAATATTTGAGACTGGAATTAAAGTTATTGATTTACTTGCTCCATATATTAAAGGTGGTAAAATTGGTTTATTCGGTGGTGCCGGTGTTGGTAAAACCGTATTAATCCAAGAATTAATTAATAACGTTGCATCTGTTCATGGTGGTATAAGTGTCTTTACTGGTGTTGGTGAAAGAACTCGTGAAGGTAATGATTTATATTTTGAAATGCAAGAAAGCGGAGTTATTAATAAAACTGCTATGGTATTTGGGCAAATGAATGAACCACCTGGAGCAAGAATGAGAGTTGCTCTTTCTGGTTTAACTATGGCTGAATATTTTAGAGATTATGAAAAACAAGATGTATTATTATTTATTGATAATATATTTAGATTTACTCAAGCTGGTTCTGAAGTAAGTGCGATGCTTGGAAGAATGCCTTCAGCTGTTGGTTATCAACCAACACTTGCTACAGAAATGGGACAATTACAAGAGCGTATCACTTCTACAAAACTTGGTTCAATTACATCTATTCAAGCAATTTATGTTCCAGCAGATGACTATACTGACCCAGCCCCTGCCACAACATTTGCTCACTTAGATGCCACCACAAACCTTTCTCGTAAATTATCAGAAGAAGGTATCTATCCAGCTGTTGACCCACTTGCATCAACTTCTCGGGCTTTAGCTCCGGAAGTTGTGGGGGAGGAACATTATAATGTTGCTCGTCGTGTCCAGCAAACAATTCAAAGATATAATGAACTTTTGGATATTATTGCTATTTTAGGTATGGATGAATTATCTGAAGCTGATAAATTAGTTGTAGCTAGAGCTCGTAGAATCCGTTTATTCTTGTCACAGAATTTACATGTAGCAAGTCAATTTACAGGAGTTGAAGGTTCATTTGTTCCTATTAAAGAAACTATTCGTGGATTTAAAGAAATACTTGATGGTAAGCATGATGATTTACCAGAAGATGCTTTTAGATTAGTTGGAACAATTGATGAAGCCGTTGAAAAAGGTAAAAAGATTTTAGAATCTTTAGGTAAATAATATGGATGGCGCAATAACTGTCAATATTGTTACTCCAAACAATGCATCGATTGTGGCAAAAACTGATTTTGTGGTATGCAAATTAGATGAAGGTGAATATGGTTTTTTAAAAAACCATACTCCTTTAATTGGAAGATTATCAAAAGGTTTCATTCGTTATGATAACACAGTAGTAGCTATTGAAAATGGAATAGTTGATTTTAACGATAATGTTTTAACTTGTATTTGCCAAGAATCTGCTTCTGCTTCAAGTTATCAAGAAGCTTTAGATAAATTATCCAGTGAACGCGAAAAGATATTAAATGATTCCAAAAGAAAATTAGTTGATTTTACTCAATCAGAAAGAGATTTAGCTAAAGCACTTAAAGAAGCTAAGCTTGGGAGTTTTAGCAAAGAATGAGTAATATATATAATTTGGTTTGGTTTCTTTCAATATCAATTGCGGTATTTGCATTAATGTTCTATGCATTGCAAAAAGTTGACTATTCAAAAATATTTAAAGCTAATTCAACTTTTCAAATAAAAATAGTAATAGTATTTCTATCTCTTGCTATAAGCTTTGCTTGTGCTTTGGGAGTACTTCAAATTATGCAACTAATAGAAGCAATAATGTAAAATAAAAATGGGCTTATAGCCCATTTTTTATATTAAATCATATTTCTTCGATTTCATTTCTCTTAGATTGATTAAATATACAAATACTTTTTGAATTGGTACTTCTGATATATTAATCATATATTTTTGGAATTTACGAGTTTCATCCTTATTAAGTTTTTTAGAAATACAAACAGTTAATATTCCGTTTTGTTCTTCAGCACCAATTATTTTCACACCTTTTATTAAAGTATATAAAACTTCTGTTTTGCCTGATAAATATCTAAAGTTTTCTTTTAGTTCTTGAATAGTATAAAATCTAAATAGTCTTCCTTCATCAAGGAACAATACTTTATCAAACACATAACTAAATTCATCAATAAAGTTTGTGGCTATGATGATAGTATTAGGATATCTTGAATGGTGATCATATAAAAATTTATAGAAATCATCTCTATCTTTTATATCGGCATTTGCTACTGGATCATCATAAATAACAATATTTGCTCTACTAGCAATTGAACATATCCCTAATAGTAATTCTCTTTTTGATAGTGAAAGAGCATTAACTAATGAATTCAATTCAATTTTGAAATGTTTAATTAAAGTATAAGCATAGAAATTATCCCATTTAGGGTATTTCATTTTCATCTTATTAAATAATAAACGAACTGTTGTTAAATCGGAATAACGAGAATTCTTTTTAATATAACAAATTCGTTCTTGCATTTCATTATTTTGTTTTAGGTTTTCACCATCAATCCAAATATTACCTTTAGAAGGATTTGTTTTTCCTGATAATAATTCAAGTAAAGTACTAATGCCAGAATTAGTTTTACCTAAAATACCGTATATCTTTTTATCAAGAAAGTTATAATTAAAGTTTGTAATTGGATTAGTTGTCATTTTTTTTGACAAATTCTCGCAAAGTAAAACTGACATTGATACTTTTTCCTTTCAAAATATTGTCTTAATTTTATCAAATTTTTTCCTATTATGCAAGAAACTTAATATTATTTTTTGTGATATCTATTAGTGTTTCTTTTAGTTTGTTTACATCATCATTTGGTAATTCAATTTGCAAACGAATGTTCTCATAGAAATCTTTACGAATAATTTTAAAATTATTTCTTTCAATTTCTTTTAGAACTTGATTAATATATGAATAATTAGTTTCAAGTTCTAAAATAGAATATTTAATTATTTCAATAACGTTTGCTTCTTTTAAAGCGAGACTTGATGAAGATGAATATGCTCTTACAAGTCCACCTGCTCCTAATTTTATTCCACCAAAATATCTAGTTACGACACATAATACATTTGTTAAGTTATTTTGTTTTAAAACATTTAGAATAACACAACCAGCAGTTTGGCTTGGTTCACCATCATCACTATTTTTAGCGTATTCACCATTTTCACCCCAAACAATAGCATAACAGTTATGAGTTGCATCATAATATTCTTTGCGAATTTTATTTAGTTTATTCACCGCATCTTCATAATCGTTAATAGGCAAAATAGAACAAATGAATTCACTTTTATTGATTGTTTGGCTTATTTTTACTGGTTCTTTTATAGTGTACATATATTAATCCTCACAAATATTATAATATAAAAAATGATTTTTATAAAGTAAAATATAATTTTTAATAAACACTAGAAATTTACATAAATTTATTATATAATTAGTTAAGAGGTCGAAAATTATGATTGAGAAGAATAGTCAATATATATTTAAAGCTAAAGATATCTTAAAAAGATTTAAAGAACACGGAAGTGAAGCTTTTCTAGTCGGTGAAACTGTTCGTAATCTTATTTTAGATGTGGAATTAAAAGAGATTGAAATTTTCACAATTCTAAAAAAAGATAATGCTAAAAAAATCTTAAATGATTTAAATTTAGTAAAAGAAGAAGATTTCTCTTTAATATATCTTTGGGATACATATCAATTTAGAATCTCATTTATTCGATTTCTTTCTTTTGATTCTAATGTTCTTAATAAACTTTATAACATTAAAAATTCTGATGGGGCTTTTACTACAATTGAATTCTTGTCCACAAAATCTTATACAATTAATACATTATTAATGTCATTAAAAAATGCTATATTTGATTATTATGGTGGACAACATGATTTAAAAGTAAAAAGAATTAATTTAATTCATAAAAATAAAAAAGGATTTTTAGAATCTAATCCAGTTGCTATCCTTGAAGCTTTAAAAATGGTTAGTGAATTAGGTTTTCGCATTGGATGGAAAACTAAAAAAGCTATAAAATCCAAAGCTAGGTTTGTAAAAAGGATAAAACTTGAAGTTGTGGCAGAATTAATGAAAGATATATTAACTGGCCCATACTATAAAAAAGCATATAAATATTTAGATTTATTTGGATTATATAAATATTTGCCAACTTATAAATATGGTCTAAAGAGACTTCATGATCATTATGACGATATTAATAAGTTTGATTATGATTACTTTTTATGCTTAAACATGGCTAAGAAAAAGAAATATATCTTAGATATGGCTGGTAATAGTATTGATGAAGCTAAAGTTTTTAGCATTTGTAATTTGGCTATTACTAATCCTAAAGGTAATTATGATAATTTAACATTATTCTCTAATTCATTAAACAATTTAATTAAAGCTAATAAAATTAATCACACATTAAAAAGATCTCGCTTAAAAACTAAACAAATTACATCAGCTTATAATGATTTACCAATTAAGAAAACTTGTGATTTAAAATTTAAAGGTGAAGATATTATAAAACTTATTAAAGATAAGTGTGGTAAAGATTATAATGGTGGAAAAGAATTAAATGATTTAGTTGATGAGATTATCTTTAATGTTTTAAATGGTGATTTATCAAATGATTATCAAATGATTAGAAGATTTGTTATGAATAATCTTGAGGCTATAACTGGATTTAAGATTATTAATCCGGATTTACCAGTTCGTAAAACAAACGATGGTGTAACGGATGATTATGAAGAATACGTAGAAGAGATAAAAAATAAAGAATTAATTAATCAATCTTATAATAATGTTACAAAAGAAGAACAAGAAGCACGATTGATTGAAAAATTGAAATTCGATTTCGAAGAAGAAGTTGAATCAAGTATTGAAAGAAGTGGTATGCTTGATGGTTTAACTGGAGAACTTAGAGAATCAAGTTATCAAGTTTTAAGAAAAGTATATCATGATATTGTTATAAACAAGAAAAAATATGAAAAATTGAAGGAATATTTAAATAATGTTAACTCTTAAAAAAATTAAAGATGTTCAATTTAATGATAAACCAACCCTTGCTTTAAAGTTTCAAAACATTCAAATAAAAAAGACAACATCTAATGCTGATTATGCTAGTTTATTAGGCTATGATGGTGACGAAAATATTGAAGTTAAAATTTGGTCTTTATCACCTGAAAAAAAAGAATTATTAAAAACTGGTGATGTTTATATTTGTACTGGAAGCATTAAAGATTATCAAGGCAAAAAACAATTCAACGTGGACACATTCTATAAAGCCAGTGAAGATGATGTAGATCTGGATAGTTTTTATGAATACGCTCCACTAAATGAGCAAGAATTACAAACAAAAATTTCAGGATATGTGAAAAAGATTGATAATCCACTTTTAAAGAAGATTGTCTTAACCACAATTAACAAATATTGTAAAGAATATTTTACTTATCCTGCTGCCGTATCTGTTCACCATAATTTTATTTATGGTTTAGCATATCATGTATATTCAATGCTTACTCTATCTGATACATATTTAAAATTCTATGAATTTTTAAATAAGGATTTAGTATATGCTGGAATAATATTACATGATATCGGAAAAGTAAAAGAACTTAGTTCTTCAAAAGGACCAGAATATACCATAATTGGAAACTTAGAAGGCCATATTTCAATTGGTGCAAATATGCTTTATAGCGTTTGTGAACAACTTGGTTGTAATGATACTGAAGAAGCAATGGCTTTAATGCATATTATTTTATCTCATCATGGTAAAAATGAATATGGTTCACCAGTTTTACCATCGATTCCTGAAGCAGCATTAATATTTATGCTTGATTATAATGATTCAAGGTTAGCAGCTCTAAAGAAAGCTTGTGAAGGAGTCCATAAAGGCGAAAGAACAGAAGGTGTTTTTGCCTTTGATAAGAAGAGTTTTTATATACCAAAAGTATAAAAAAATAGAAAAAAATGGAAAAAATGCCATTTTTTTCTTTACTTTTATACAATAATGTGCTATAATCAAGACAGTCCTTAGAAGAGAAAGGACTTCATATAATATCGTCTACTAAACCCCCTAAATAGTAGACCCTCTCTTTCTTATTTCCTACTATTATCAAAATGCAAAGGATCGCTTACTTTTAAGCGGTCCTTTGTTTTTAATCTACTTTATCTGTTAAAAAACATATTATTTAACATGATATAATGACTTTTAAAAAATTCTTTACTTTTTGCATTAAAAGTAGTATAATAAGTATGTTGTAATGAAAGAGTCTATATATTTAGACGTTTTTTAAGAAAGAAAATAATATTAAGGAGATTTATTTTTATGAAAGGTTCAACAATTCTTAAGAAAGTTCTACCAATTGTAATTGCAATTCTAGTAGTTATCGGCATTGCAATTACGGTTACCGCTGTTAAGAAGAGCAAAGGAAAAGTTTCTGAATTAACAGGGAAAAATGATGTGTATTTAAGTATTAGTGAAACAGTATCTGGTAAAGAATATACATATTCAATCACTAAAGATGAATTATACACAGAGTTATTTGATAGCATTGGTTTAAGCACTGCTATTACAATGGCCAATATTGATATACTTAAAGATAAGAAAAATGATGATGGTGTTTCAATTTGGGATTCAGTTACAGATGAAGAGATTAGAGAAGCTATTAGTGAAGCTTGTTATGGTGAAGATGTTGATGTAGCAACATTAACTGATGACGAAAAAGCTGATTTAGAAGCTACATTCCTTCGTACAATGTATATTGGATACGGATATGATGCATCTAATATGTATACAGAAGATATTTTAAATCATTATCGTTTAGTATTAGCTAAGAAAGCATATGCTAAATATGCACTAGATAAAGCAATTAGCGAAGCTGATAGTGATGATCCTTATTTTAGCGATGACGATATTGAAGATTATTATGATGATAATTATGATTCAAGCTTCTATGGAATCTTAGTACCATTTACATCATCTAGTAATGTTTCTCTTGCTTTGCAACAACAAGGAGTTATAAATTCTTCATATTGGAAACATGTAACATTAGAAAAGAATGATGATACACAAGCTTATTCAACAGTTACAGGTGATGCTTTATCAACATTTGAAATAATTGATACAGTTATTAAACTTTATAATTTAGTTCATCCAAATCATATGCTTGTGGAAGGAACTGCAACTTACAATAATGAAACTGGTTCATATGATGTAAGTGAAGGTGCTGATTATGCAATCGTTAGTTTCTCTGAAAGTTATTCAGAAGCTAAAACTGCAATTGAAGCATTAGAAGTTGTAAAAACTGAAGGTTATGATAAAGACACTGTATTAGCATTAATTGCTACTGCTCAAGAAAAAGTTAATGCATTAACAAGCGATTCCACAACATCACTTATTGAAAAATTACAATTATTATCTAGTTTAGTATCAGGTGAAGATGTTGAATCAAGTGCTAACCCAGAAACTCTTTATGATGAAATTATTGAAGCTCTTGCTCAATATGCTTATAAAGCTTATGTATTCAATCTAAATAATGTTGACTCTCCTTTATATTTCGATTATACATCTCTATATGAATATGATTCAAACTTACCAAGTAAGTTTAGTTCAAATTATGCAAATTACGTTCCTTTTGAAAGTTTAAATAATGCTAGTTCTTTATGGTATACAAAATCTAGTTTAACTAGTAATTCAGTATATTATGTATTTGTAAAATTAGCTGAACTTGATAGTTTAGAACTTGCTGATGTTCGTGATGAAATCATTGCAAAACTAACTGAAGAAGAATTAACTGATACATTCGTTGAAACAAAGATGGCTGAATTAAGAGAAGAATATAATATTAGATTCTTTAATTCTGATTTAGATGATGCTTATATTGAAAATGCAAGTGGTTATGGTGTAGATCATAAGGCTAATAAAAAGCATAGTAAGACTGCTGTATTTAAGACAGATTTAAAAGATTATTCTGCAGATGATTTATTCGAATATATGGAAAAAACATCTGGTATTTCAACTGCTATTTCGGAAATAGCATATCAAAGATTATTAAATAATCCATTATTCAATACATACAAAGATATGACTACTGGTAAATGGATTGGCGATGAAGGAAAAGAATTAAAAGAATCAATCGTTAATCAAGTTGAAAACCAAAGATTATATTTCTTAAGTGGTACTTATAGTTCATATGGTTATTCTCCTCAAACAATGACTTGGGAAGAATTCTTATATCAATTAAATGGTGTTAAAGATGAATATGAACTTGCTGAAATGATACTTTATAGTAGTATAGCAAGCGACTATATTAGTAAAGCTATTGATTTTGCTCAAACTGATGGTGAAGGTGTTGATACTAAACTTGCTATGAGTTATGCAGATGCTTTAAATAGCGCTACATGGGCATTAATTAAAACAAGAATGGAAGGTATCATTGAAGATTACTTCTCTTGTTATGGTGAACATTTATTAGTTAGTGTTTATGAAAATGTCAAAGCAAGTGTTGATGGTGATAGTCCAGTTGATCCAACTGATACTACAGCTGATGTACAATGGACAGATGAACAAAAGCAACTTGCAAAAGAATTATTAAATGAAGTTCAAGAATATTTATTAACTGCATCTGGAACATATTCATCAAAATTAGATGCTGTAGTTACTGCATTTAATGCTGCTCCTTATGCTGTTAAAGATGATGAAGATAATTATGTTAATGTTTGTGATTCTGATGGTAATTTATATAAATACTATTTAGAATTGGGAGATATTAAGATTGATTTAGCTAAATATAAATCTGCTGGATTATATTTAAGACATGAATCACTAGAATCATTTGGCGCTGGTGATATGGTTGAACAATTTGAAAATGCGGCTAAAGAAATTTGGGCTGCAGATATGGAAAAAGGTTTAACTGATAATATTACTATTTATCAAAATAGTGATGGCGATTATTGTATCGAAACACAATTTGGATATCATCTATATGTTAATTTAGGTAGTGATACAATTACTACTCATGAACAAGTAGTAGTAGATGCTAATGGTAATCCAACTGATGAAACTGTTGATGCTACATTACCATCATTATACGAAATTAGAGCATACTTATTACATGTAGCATTAGAAGCTTTAGATGATAGTGAATTTTCATCTGATGATAAAGCAACATTCGAAACACTTGATGAAGAATTAGAAGAAATCTTAACTACTGATGTTACTACAGCTATTAGTTCATACTATACTGTAATTGCTAGTGAAATCACAGGTAATTACTTTAGTGCTATTCTCCAACAAAAAGAAGTTAAAGCTTTATTAGATTCTGCTACATTAAATAGCACTCAATTTAATACTGCCGACATCGTTAAATTTATGAACGCAAGTTTTGAAAATGTTTATGAAAGTAACTTATCTTACTTAGAAAATGGCGATGAAGCAAGTTTTGATATCACTGGACGTTTAAGTAAATAAAAAGGAGGTAAAGATTAATGAAAAAAGTATTATATTATATAACTACTAGTTTACTTACATTAGCTTTAGTTTTCTCTTTATTTGCATGTAAAAAAGATAACGAAACAGTAAAAACAAAAGCTAATCCAACTATTTCTAATGCTGATGATGTTTTTGCTTCTTTAAAAGAAGGCGATGCAACATATAAAGTATCAAATGGTGAATTATATTTAACTCTTAAAGTTCAAGCAGGAGCTGAAGCTTTAATTGATTTAGTCGATAAATATTTATTAAGTGATGTTGATGGTAAAAACTATTTATCAAGCGTTACAAGTGATGAAATCAAAGCTGCCATTGATAAAGATGTATATGGTGACGATGAAGATTTAACTGATGAAGAAAAGCAAGATTTAGTTGATGATTTCTTAGAAACAATGTTTGTTTCATTAAATATCGATGCTACTGATATTTATGATGATAAAATTAAAGAAGTTTATCGTTTAACACTTGCTGAAAAAGCATATGCTAAAGATGTTTTAATTCAAGAAGTTAAAGATAATGATGAAGCTTATCAAGAATATTTAGCTATGACTGATAGTGAAAAAGCCGCTGCATCTGAACCTGTAACTGCTCCTTATTATGCTGATAGCAAATATCAAGTAAAATATAATAATGATAACTATGATGAATATAGAGCAATTGTTATCACATTCCCTTCTTACCGTGCCGCAACTCTAGCATTAGAATATATTGGTGTTACTGTTAATGATGGACTTTGGGAAGGTTTAACAGATGACGAAGTATTAGCTAAATTTATTGATTTATACAACTATACATATGGTTATAAAGGATTAACTTTAGATAAAGATAGTGATGAATTTAAATATACTAAAGCTGAATTAACAAATGTTAATGCTAATATTGCAACACGTGTTAGTGATAAGATGGTTTGCATGGGTGAAGAAGGTACTTGGTATTATGGTTCACCTTATGAAACAGGTAGTGGTAGTTTATATACATTCATCTTAAAGATTAGTGAAACTAAAGCTAAAGCTTGGGATGATTTAACTGATAGTGAAGTTGAAGCTGAGAAAGCTAAATATTTAGATGATTTATATGAAGATTCATTAACATCTACTTATATCAGTCGTAAACTTGCTACATTAAGAGCAAATAGTAATCTTGTTATTTATGATACAGTATTAGAAATGGATTATTCTAGTGTTGTTAGTGCATATGGTCTTGACTTTGCCACAACATCAGATGAAAACACTAGTGTTGTAGCTAAGGTTGATGGTAAAGAATTCACAGCTGATGATTTATTTAATGCATTAGTCGATAAATATGCAGTTTCTGCAGTTTCAAAATTATTAGTAATGAAGAGATTAATTAATAATTCTGATTTAGATCCATATTATCATGATGGTACATGGGTTGATAGTGATAAGAAAGCTGAACTTGAAGAATTAATTAAATCAGAAAAAACTAATTTTGAAAATGGAACATATACAAGTTATGGTTATGATCCATCCACATCTTCTTGGGAAACATTCTTAGAAGCTAGTTATTCAGTTAGAACTGAAGAAGATTTATTAATGTATTATTTATATGAAGCAGTTAGCACATTATATACAAGTAAATTAAATTATTTAGTAAATGGCGAAACAGATGCTGATGGCGTTACTGCTTATGAAAAGACAGAAGCTGAACTTGAAAACTCTAATTTATGGGTTCAATTGACTCAAGCAATGCAAGAAGATGTTAATGCATATTTCTCTGTTAAAGGTATTCATTTATTAGTATGTGCATATAAAGATACTACAACTTATATCGCTGGTTCTACTGCACTAGATCCTGATGAATGGACTGATGCTCAACGTGAAAAAGCCGAAAGTTTAGTAACTGAACTTATTGCTTTCATTGGTGATAGTGATGGCACATATCAAAAGAGAATGCAAGATTTAGTTGAAGCTTTCACTCTTGCTCCAAATCAAGATGGTACATATACATATAATGATAAACCAGTTAGCACAACTGTTACATCAAGTAAAGGTAATGTTACTATCAATGTAAGTGAATATAGATCATATGGTTTATATTTAAAATATGAATCATTAGGAACATTTGCTAATGGAACAATGGTTGAAGAATTTAATGACGCGGTTAAGTCATTATATGATGATGAAGTTGCTTTAGGTCATGTTGGTTCAAGTGATTCAGTTGTTACAATGTATCCAACAGCTATTAAGACTAAATATGGATATCATCTATATATCAACTTACAATGTAATGAACAATCTTACGCTGAAAAAGTTGCTAATACAGTTGAAGATGAAGATGGAAATCTTGTGGAAGACGGGACATATACATACCGTTATCTCCCTACAATCGAAGAGATTCGTCTTTATACAGCTGATAATTCTACATCTAGTTTAAGCACAAATGTTAAAACTTGTATTTCTAGATATTATAGTGATTATGCATCAGAAATCACTGGTGACTATTTCACTCAAGCAATGCGTTATTATGCATTAGAAGGATTAAGCATTACTTCTGTAAAAGTTTCACAAAGTGCTTTCTTGAAATATTTAGATTATTATGTAAATTATGTATTTGATACTAATTTATCTAAATTAACCGCTGACTTCTTAGAAGTTAAATAATATAAGACCTCTATTGAGGTCTTTTTTAAATTTATATTTTATATTTTTCATATCTTTGGTATAATATATGTAATAATAACTAAAAAAATAATAGGAGGTATCGATGTATAACAATTATCAAGTTATTAAAAAAGAAGAATTAAAAGACATTGCTTCGGTTGGAACACTTTTAAGACATACTAAAAGTGGTGCTCGAGTTGTCCTACTTGAGAATGATGATGAAAACAAAACATTTTGTATAGGTTTTAAAACTCCTCCTCATGATGATACAGGAGTACCTCATATTATTGAACATTCTGTTTTGTGTGGATCTAGAAAATATCCAGTTAAGGAACCATTTGTGGAATTAATGAAAGGTTCATTAAATACTTTCTTAAATGCTATGACTTTTTCTGATAAAACTATTTATCCAGTATCTAGTTGTAATGAAAAAGATTTCCAAAACTTAATGGATGTTTATATGGATGCTGTATTATATCCAAATATTCTTACTAATAAAAAGATCTTTATGCAAGAAGGTTGGCATTATGAAGTAGATGAAAATGGTGATTTAATTTATAACGGTGTTGTATATAATGAAATGAAAGGTGCTTTTTCATCAGAAGATCAAATTCTTGGAAGAGAAACACAAAATAGTTTATTCCCAGATAATCCATATGGTGTTGAATCTGGTGGAGATCCAAAATCAATTCCTGATTTAACTTATGAAAACTTTGTTAAGTTCTATAAAAAATTCTATCATCCAGCTAATAGCTATATAATATTATATGGTAATTGTAACATGGAAGAAAAATTAAAATATTTAGATGAAGAATACTTATCTAAATTTGATAAGATTAATCCGGATTCTGATATTCATCCTCAAGCTCCATTCACTGAGACTAAAGAAGAAGAATTATTCTATCAACTTCCTGAAGGGCAAGAAATGACTGATAAAACTCTTATGAGTTATAATGTTGCTTTACCAGCAGATATGGATATCTTTGATAAATTTGGTTTAGATATCTTAACAAGTGTCTTATTAAATAGTAATGGTGCTCCTTTAAAAGAAGCTTTATTGAAAACTAATTGTGCAAAAGTAATCGAAGGTGATTTTACTTCTGATATATTGCAACCTATATTTAGTATTTCTGGTAAAGGAAGCAATAAAGAGACTAAAGAATTATTTGTAAGTACAATTGAAAATACTTTACATGATTTAGTATTTAAAGGATTAGATAAAAAAGCAATTGAAGCTAGCTTAAATATTTTAGAATTTAAACTTAGAGAAGCTGATTTTGGTGGTTTAAGTAAAGGTTTAATCTATGGAATTAATATTTTAAGTACTTGGCTATATAATGATAAAGATCCATTTAGCAGCCTTGATTACACAAATATTTTCAATAAATTAAGAGAATACATTAATACTCCAACTAATGATTTAAAACGTCAGCTTGATATAAGAGGTTCAATGAGATATCTTAAAGAAATTAAGATGAGCCTTCCTGAACCGAAACAATTAAGTCCAAAACGAGTTTTAGCAAGGGTTAATGTCTTAGCTGAAAAAGTTGGAAAGGATCGTTTAGTAAAAATGGTTAAAGAAGAAAGAAGTATTGTAAAATCATCGGGTATTAAAGAATTAGATAATTCTGCATTGAAAGCCATCGAT
>ERZ842401.2477-NODE-2477-length-24672-cov-63.417191_pt1 | contig 24672 bp, 18 predicted proteins | sample MGYA00521270_ERZ842401 | MGnify/ENA primary metagenome ERZ842401 (study PRJEB31892, sample SAMEA3878208) | bioreactor metagenome | biome: Moose rumen | place: Sweden | collected 2011-10 | study: EMG produced TPA metagenomics assembly of the PRJEB12797 data set... | reverse complement strand
CTGGCTTGAAAGGCAACTGATAGTCAGTGGGTTATAAAAAACCTATAGATTTGCACACAAAAGTCAAGAAGAATGAAAAGGATTTTCAAACTGCTCAGCATGATGCTGGCCGTCTCGACTGCGCTCTCTTCGTGTCTCGGCGACGACGAGGAGACCTTCATCACGACCTATAGGGACATGATGATTGAAACCTTCACGCTGGGCACGCTCAACCGATATCAGACCTACACCTCAAGCACTGGCAGCGACTCGGTGGTGAAGACCATGTTCAGCGGCTCACAATATCCCATGACCATCGACCACGTGAACCGCATCATCTACAACCAGGACTCGCTGCCAATGGGCACAGACACCAGGCACGTCATTTGCACCATCACCGCAAAGAACAACGGCGTGGTCTATCTGAAGCTGCTCGACCGCGACTCGCTCTACTATCACAACTCCACCGACTCGGTGGACTTCTCAGTGGAGCGCATATTCCGCGTCTATGCCATCGACGGCAGTGGCCACCGCGACTACACAGTGAAACTGAACGTGAGCAACTATACCGGCACACAGTTCGAGTGGACACGCCTGTCTGCCAGCAATACGGGCATAGGCAACGACCAGCTCGACGGCCATAAACTCTTGGTCTTCGGCGGCAGCATGTGGCTCTTTGCCCAGCAGCAGGGTGCCACCAACATCTATAAGGCTGTGGCTACCGACGAAAGTTACTCATGGCAGAAGCAGTCGCTCGTAGGCACTGCCTCACTGCATCAAGACGCCTGGCAGAGCGTGGTAGCAAAGGACGGCACACTCTATCTGCTCAACGACCAGCAGCTGCTCAGCAGCACCGACGGCACCAACTGGCAGGTAGCCAACGCTGCTACACCCATAACAAAGCTCGTGGCCGCCAGCTCCACCGAGCTGTACGGACTCAGTGCCGACGGCACCATGATGCGCTCGGCCGACAGTGGCGCTACTTGGATAGCCGACCACATGGAGCACCAAGCCGACGCCACGCTGCTGCCTAACGACAGCATTGCAGCCATTAGCTGGCCCTATGCCAACACCGACAGCACCGACTATGTGCTTCTCATCGGCGCTTGCAAGAGTTACGAGGACAGCGACTTGCTGGTTTGGCGCAAGCTCTGCCAAAGCAACAACACCGACAACAGTGGCCAGTGGACCTATATGCCCTACGACGACAACAACCCCTACCGGCTGCCACGACAGGGCAGGCCAAGCTTAGTGCGCTATCAGAACACGCTGCTCGCCATCTGTGGTAATCAGAAGGTCTACCAGTCGCGCGACCAAGGACTGTCATGGCGCGAGAATGCCACTTACAGCCTGCCAGCCAGCGAGACGGACACGAAATATACCATGTGCACTGATGACAGCGGATTCCTGTGGCTCTGCGACAGCAACGGACAGCTGTGGATGGGCAACATGTGGTAAACAAATACACAGCAATGCGACCAGTGAGAACACTGCTCATGCTCATAGCCATGGTGGCTGCCACAGTGCAGGCCACAGCGCAGAGCCAGCCCCAATACCGCATGGAGATAGGTGCGGGTGCAGGGTTGGCCAGCTACGTGGGCGACCTGAACGGCAGCCTGACCAGGGGTATGCAGCCCATGGGTGCTGCCGTGATGAAGTATAAGCTGAACCCGCGCATGGCGTGGGGTATGCAGCTGGGCTACGGTCAGCTGAAAGGCGACAAGAAGATATTCGTGGCCATGCCAGACGAAACAGGCACCGTGGTGACCAACGAGCAGCAAGTCAGCTTCAAGGCACCTACCGTCGATTGGCACGTGCGTTTCGAATACAACTTTTGGCCCTTTGGGACAGGCAAGGAGTACTATGGCGCCAAGCCACTGACACCCTTCATCGCCTTTGGCTTAGGACTCTCCTTCGCTAAACCCGACGAGCAGGCTGTGGGAGCACAGATGCCCATAGGTCTGGGTGTGAAATATAAAGTGGCCGACCGACTGAACCTGACAGCCGAGTGGATGATGCACTTCACGGGCACCGACAAGCTCGACGGCATGGCCGACCCATACGGCATAAAGAGCACTGGACTCTTCAAGAACACTGACGGCTACAGCATACTGCAGCTGTCGCTCACCTACGAGTTCTGGGAGAAGTGTAAGGTATGCCACAACGACAAAGACTAAGACATGCATTGAAAACTATTTAGCTATGCACTACGAAATAGACAAAAACCGAATCCCACAGCACGTCGCCATCATCATGGACGGCAATGGGCGATGGGCCACCGAACGGGGACTGGACCGCACCTTCGGTCATAAGGCAGGACTCGACACAGTGAAGAAGATTACTGCCGAATGTGCAAGACTCGGCGTGAAGTATCTGACACTCTACACCTTCTCTACCGAGAACTGGAACCGACCTGCCTACGAGATTGAAGCACTGATGGGACTGGTGCTCAGCTTCATCGAGATGGAGCTGTTCACCGATAATAACGTGAAGTTCCAGATGGTGGGCGACATCAAGCGATTGCCTGAGAGCGTGCAGCAGAAGATTCACTACATGGAAGACCTCACTGCCAAAAACGACGGCATGACCATGGTTGTGGCCATGAGCTACTCGTCGAAGCTGGAGCTTGTAAGGGCTACAAAACAGATAGCACAGCAGGTGAAGGATGGCAAGCTCAGCGTCGACGACATCGACGAAAGCACCATCAACCAAAACCTCTGGACCTACTTCATGCCCGACCCCGACTTGCTCATCAGGACAGGAGGCGAGCTGCGCATCAGCAACTACCTGCTCTGGCAGATTGCCTACTCCGAACTATACTTCTGCGACACCTACTGGCCAGACTTCGACGAGCAGGAGCTGCACAAGGCCATTGCCAGCTTCCAGCAACGCCAGCGACGCTTCGGAAAGACCGAGGCACAGGTGGAAAACGAGGCCTCACCTCTAAACGACAAATGACAAATGACAAACGCAAGTGAGAATATGCGCAACTGTTTGAAACAGATGATAACACGCAGACAGATGATAACCGTATTATCATTTGTCATCTGCCTGTTATCATTGAGCCGCGCAGTGGCGCAGGACGTCATCATAAGCCCTGAAATATCCTACGCCGGCACGCCAAGACAATGCGAAATTGGCGGCATCGACATCAAAGGCGTAGAGGGACAATACGAGGACTTCCTGCTCACCAACCTCTCTGGGCTTCAGGTAGGACAGACCATTGAGGTGCCTGGCAGCGAGCTTACCGAGGCAGTCAAGCGCTACTGGAAGCACGGACTCTTCTCGAAAGTGAGCATACTGGCCGACTCTATCGTGGGGCGTAAGGTCTACCTCACCATACAGCTGGCCACGCGACCACGCATCACCACCATCAACTATAGCGGCGTGAAGAAAGGCGAGCGCACCGACCTGGAGGCAAAGCTGGGCATCATGAAAGGCTCGTCGGTAACCCCAAACCTCATTGACCGTGCAAAGATACTGGCCAAGAAGTACTTCGATGACAAAGGCTATAAGAATGCCGAGATTGAGATAACCCAACGCGACGACGTCAGCGCTAAGAACGGAGTCATTCTCGATGTCGACATCGACAAGAAAGCAAAGATGAAGGTACGCCACATCATCTTTGAGGGCAACGACCAGCTGGCCAGTTCAACGCTTAAGGGCACGCTCTTCAAGAAAGGCGCCTTTGGAAAAATCCACGAAGCAGGGAAGCTCAGTAACTTCTTCAAAGCCAAGAAGTTCACCCCTGAGCGATATGCCGAGGCCAAGCAGGAACTTGTGCAGAAGTACAACGAAATGGGCTTCAGAGACATGGCCATACTCGACGACTCCGTATGGAACAACGACGATAAGCATGTCAACGTGCTGGTGCGCATCGACGAAGGGCAGAAGTACTACCTGCGCAACGTCAGCTGGGTGGGCAACACCGTGGTCACCACCGATGGACTGGACAACACGCTCAACATGAAAAAAGGCGATGTCTACAACCAGAAACTGCTGAAGAAGCGCCTCAACGAGGACGACGATGCCGTGGGTAACTACTACTACAACAACGGCTATGTATTCTCGAGCATCGATCCCACAGAGGTGAACATCGTAGGCGACAGTATCGACTTGGAGATTCGCATCACCGAAGGCCCACAGGCTCACTTGAGCAACGTGCGCATCTTTGGCAATGACCGCCTGTACGAGGAGGTTGTGCGACGTGAGCTGCGCACCAAGCCTGGCGACCTCTTCTCTAAGGACGCACTGATGCGCTCGGCACGCGAGATTGCCTCCATGGGCTATTTCGATCCTGAGCAGGTACAGCCAGAGGTGAAACCCAATTATGAAGACGGCACGGTAGACATCAACTGGAACCTACAGCAGAAGTCGAACGACCAGCTCGAGCTGTCTCTCGGCTGGGGACAGACAGGCATTATCGGTCGTATCGGCGTCAAGTTCAACAATTTCTCAATGCGCAACCTGCTGGGAAAGAATAAGTTGCACCGTGGATTCCTACCTGCAGGCGACGGCGAGCAGATAGGTCTGAACTTCCAGACCAATGGCCGCTACTACCGCTCTTACAACGCCAGCTACTCTACAGGCTGGTTTGGCGGCAAGCGCCCCAACGCCTTCAATGTAGGCGCGTTCTACATGAAGCAGAGCGACGTGTCGAGCACTTACTACAACTCGTCATGGATGAACTCCATCAACAGCTACTACTCGGGCTACGGCACATATAACAACTACTATTACAACAACTACGAGTCGTTCCTCGATGATGACAAGTACCTGAAGATGCTGGGCTTTTCCATCGGCTGGGGCAAACGTCTGCGCTGGCCCGACGACTATTTCCAGCTGTCTACAACACTGGCCTACCAGCGCTACATGCTAAAGGACTGGCGCTACTTCATGATAGCCAACGGCAACTGTAACAACCTGAACCTCAGCGTGGCGCTGAGCCGCACATCGACCGACAACCCTCTGTTCCCCCGCCACGGTTCAGAGTTCAGCGTTTCGCTCACGATGACCCCACCTTGGTCGCTCTTCGACGGAAAGGACTACGAGCATCTTGCCACAGACTACACGCGCTCTACCTACCAGCAGGAGCAGCAGGACAAATTCCGCTGGGTAGAATACCACAAGTGGAAGTTCAAGAGCCGCACCTACACAGCACTGACCAATGCACAGAAATGCTTCGTGCTGATGACACGCGTGGAATTCGGCCTGCTGGGCTACTACAACAAGTTCAAGAAGTCGCCCTTTGAGACCTTCTACATGGGCGGCGACGGTATGAGCGGCTACAGCACAAGCTATGCCGAGGAGACCATCGGACTGCGCGGCTACGAGAACGGCTCACTGACACCCTACGGACAAGAGGGCTATGCCTACGACCGCTTCACCTTGGAGCTGCGCTACCCCTTCATGCTGGGCAACACCACCATCTATGGCCTGGGCTTCGCCGAAGCGGGTAATGCCTGGACAGAGACCAAGAAGTTCAATCCCTTCGACATGAAGCGCTCCGCGGGCTTCGGTGTGCGCATCTTCCTGCCCATGGTGGGCCTGATGGGTATCGACTGGGCCTTTGGCTTCGACAAGGTCTACAAGGGTACAGCCAGCGAGCAGCGCGGCGGCAGCCAGTTCCATTTCATCTTAGGACAGGAGTTCTGATGCAGTTGCGGCCTAAATGAGATATGAGGAATAAATAAAAACAATATGACAAGAGAATTTTTTAAAAGGAACATGATGAGGTGGATGATAAGCTTATCATTTATCATTTCCCCTCTATCATTCAGCAGCGTTGCTGCGCAGAAGTTCGCACTCATAGACATGGACTATGTCTTCCGCAACATACCAGCCTACGAGCGTGCCAATGAACAGCTGACGCAGGTGTCGAAGAAGTGGCAGGCTGAGGTCGACGCCCTAACCACCGAGGCACAGACACTCTACAAGAACTATCAGAACGAGGTGGTCTTCCTCTCCAAGGAGCAGAAGCAGGCCCGGCAAGACGCCATCATGGAGAAAGAGCGCCAGGCCGCCGAGCTTAAGCGCAAGTATTTCGGCCCTGAGGGCGAACTCTTCAAGAAGCGCACGTCGCTGATGAACCCCATACAAGAGGAGGTCTACAACGCCGTGAAGGACATTGCCGAACTGCGTGGCTACCAGCTGGTGCTCGACCGTGCCAGCGACGCTGGCATCATCTTTGGCTCGCCCAAGATAGATATCAGCAACGAGGTGCTACAGAAGCTGGGCTATGCTAACTGAGCGCCATAAGGCCTATAGGACATATAAGTCATATAAGACCCACCCCAAAGTAAACAACAAAACAGAATAAATAAATCAACACTAACGACACATGAAGAAGTTATTTTTAGCACTGATGATGCTGGCTCCCGTGGCAGCATTCGCACAGAAGTTTGGACACCTCAACTCGCAGGAAGTGATGCAGGCCATGCCTGAGGCAGCACAGATGCGTACCGACATGGAGGCTCTGCAAAAGCAGTACGAGGCCGACGAGAAGGCCATGATAGCCGAGTATCAGAAGAAGGTCGAGGACTTCCAGACCCAAGAATCCACCATGCCAGACAACATGAAGCAGCGCAAGGTGCAGGAGATTCAGGAGATGGAGCAGAAGATACAGCAGGCCCGCCAAGACAACCAGCAGGCTCTTCAGAAGGCTTACACCGACAAGCTGACACCTATCCAGAACAAGGTGATGGACGCTATCAAGGCCGTGGGCAACGCCGGCGGCTACGTCTATATTATGGAGACCAACTCCATTCCGTTCATCAACACGACGCTCTCAACCGACGTCACTGCACAGGTGAAGGCTCAGCTGGGCCTGAAATAAGCAGGCCGACAGGCCTTAAGCCCTATCGCAGAACATACCAGCAGGCCGGTGTACTCGTGTGCACCGGCCCTCGTTGGCAAATAATTATTAATTCCCCATCAATAACCGCACTGCTATGAACAAGAACCTGATGGCCACGGGCCGTCGTATACTGTGGACAATGGCCCTGACCGTGGCGCTATGCCATGCGTGGCCCACAAGTGCACAGACACAGCAGAGTGTGGCCCAACTATGCTTCGGCTACCTCAGCTACGATTCGGTGCTTACGGCTATGCCAGAATATGCCAATGTAGAACAGCAGATGCAGTCGCTGCGTGAGGCCTACGAGAACGAGCTGAAACGTGCCGAAGACGAGTTCAACACCAAGTACGAGGCTTTTCTCGACGGCCAGCGCGACTTTCCTCGCACCATTCTGCTGAAGCGCCAGAACGAGCTGCAAGAGCTTATCGAGCGCAACGTGGCCTTCAAACAGCAGGGGCTGCAAGACCTTCAGAAGGCTCGCGAAGAGGCCATGCAGCCACTGCACGCACGTCTCAGCATGGCTATCGCACAGGTAGCCCGCGAACACGGCTTTGCCCTGGTGGTCAACACCGACAGCCGTGCATGCCCCTACATTGCCCCCGAACTGGGCGAAGACATCACCACCGAGGTGCAGCGTGCCTTGGAGAAGAAACGATAAAAGAAACACGAAGATGATGACACTCCCCCAGCAGCCAGGCCCTATCGGTGTGTTCGACAGCGGCTATGGCGGACTCACCATCCTGCACGGCATTCGTCAGTTACTGCCTGAGTACGATTTCTTGTACTTGGGCGATAACGCACGTGCACCCTACGGACCGCGCTCGTTCGACGTGGTCTACGAGTTCACCCGCCAAGCCGTCATACGCCTGTTCCAGATGGGGTGTCACCTGGTTATACTGGGCTGCAACACCGCTTCAGCAAAGGCGTTGCGCACCATTCAGGAGCACGACCTGCCTCAGCTCGACCCTGAGCGCCGTGTGCTGGGCATCATACGCCCCACTGCCGAGGTCATCGGCCACCTGACCAGCAGCCGCCATGTGGGCGTGCTGGCCACCGAGGGCACTATCAAGAGCGATAGCTACCGACTTGAGATACAAAAGGAGTGGCCCGACATCGAGGTTAGCGGCGTGGCCTGCCCGTTCTGGGTGCCGCTGGTAGAGTATAACGAGGCCGACTCGCCCGGTGCCGACTATTTCGTGAAGAAGCGCATCGACCAGCTTATGCGCCTCGATCCGCAGATAGACGCCGTGATATTGGGCTGCACCCACTACCCGCTGCTCATGCCCAAGATTCTGAAGTACATTCACCCCGGCGTGCGCATTGTGCCGCAGGGCGAATATGTGGCCAGCTCGCTGCAAGACTATTTCCAGCGCCATCCTGAGGTTGAGCGAAAGTGCTCGAAGCAGGGCACCGCCCACTACCTCACCACCGAGAACCCCGACAAATTCAAAGAGCAGGCACAGATATTCCTCCACGAACCCGTTGAAGTGGAGAATATCACCTTAGGATAACCAATACTTATAGGGCCTATAAGATTACAAAGCCTTATAGGCCCTATTTGCAAATGCACCTTACTTGGTCATGTCAAAGCCCACGCGCAGGCCGTCGTAGCTCTTGCTCAGGTCGCCAATGGTCTGAACCGTCTGGTTGCCACTCAGGGCACTCAGCGTCTGCATGATGGTGAGCAACTTGCTGGCCTCGAAGAGTATGGCCACGCCGTTGGCATTGCGCTTGGTGTAGGCAGTGAAGTTGAAGAGCAGGGCGTTCATCGAGAGCTTATAGTTAGCCTCGTCGTAGGTGTACTTACCGCTGATGTTCTTGCCAGCTATGGTGGCGGTGAATGTGCCGTCGTTGTTGAACGTCATCTGCGTGTTGGTGCTCGACAGTCCGGCCCCCTGATAGGCAGTGAGCAGCTTCTGTTTTATCTGCGAGGCCACCACCTCGCCGCCAGCCTTGCTGAGCAGGTCTTGGCTGGTGAAGGCACAGCCAGGCTGGCTGTAGCGCCATGTCCCTATGAGCTGCTGGCGCGTTACCTTGTCGAGTCCTAACACACTGGTGAGCAAGTTGCCCACGGCATCGCCTGCTGCACTGGCAACGCCAGAGCCGATTTTACTGATGGCACGTCCACCGGCCTCGGTGCCTGCAATGGCTGCCAGAGTACCTGCACCGCAGCTGCTGGTCAGCACGGCTGCGGCAATAAATGCGGGAATAACGAGTTTCTTCATAATCGCTTTGTGTTTAAAAATTCTATTTTCTGGTTGATGTATTGTTTGAACGGTTCGTCGCCCACCACCTCAATATCCTCGAACAGGCCCAGCACAAAGCGCCCTATGCCTATATACGAGCACACTGGCATCACCACACGCCAGCGCCCCTCATCGGTGGGTTCGATGTAGCGCTCTGCCCGCGGATATTCCTCGCTGAGCACCTGCATAGACAGGCGTCCCAACAGCAGTTCCACAGTCATGGTCTGCTCGGCAGAAAACATGAACACGTCGGTGTGCATGCGGCGGTGGCGCCCCTCATGGCTCCACAACAGGTCGAGCAGCTCCACCTCTCCTATGCGCGACAACTTGAACGTCTTGTTCATGTCCGACGACGGCTCGTAGCAGCGTATCTCGCGGTTGCCGTTAAGAAAAAGAAACGGCTCCACCACACGGTCGCGCTGTGTGTTGCTGTGGGGCGACGAGTAGCTCTTCAGCACTGCCATGCGCTTTGTCTTGATGGCATCGTAGAGGGCGTTGATGTTTCGGCTCAGCTGTTCGCGCAGCTCTACGTTATTCACTATCTGCAGGTCGTAGAGCTTGTCGAGTTTCTGCATCAGGCGCATCACAGTGGGACTCTGATCGCCCGTCTTCTCGAGTATCTGGCGCATGGTGATGGCCTCATCTTCAGTAAAGTGTACGGCAGCATCGAGCTTGCGGAAGAAAGGCGACTCCTTGGCTATACGATAGTAGGGTTTCCTATGTTCTACGATGAAGCCTGCATCGCGGAAGAACTCCAGATAGTAGTAGAAGTTGCGACGCGAAATCTGCTGACGGTCGCAGATGTCCTGCACCGTGTAGTTGTGGTTTTCTATGAGTAGCAGCATCAGCCGTAGCTCGCGTTCCAGCTTGTCGTGTCGCATAGTTCTATTGTGGAATGAGTGGTAAAGGGTGACAGGCTATGAATGATGGGTGAATTATAGAGCGAATCAGTCGGCAAAGGGCAGCTGCAGCTGGCCGTCGCCCAGCAGGTTATAGCTCATGCGGTGATAGGGCGTGGTGCCATGCTGGCGAATGGCCTCACGATGAGCCACTGTGGGATAGCCCTTGTTCTTCTGCCAGTCGTACTGCGGATACTCGGTGGCCAGGCGCAACATGTAGTCATCGCGATAGGTCTTGGCCAGTATGCTGGCAGCCGCTATGGCGAGGTATTTGCCATCGCCCTTCACTATGGTTGTATAGGGCAGGTCGTGGTAGGGTTTGAAGCGGTTGCCGTCGACAATGACTGCCTGCGGACGCACCGACAGCTGGTCGAGAGCACGGTGCATGGCCAATATCGAGGCGTTCAGTATGTTTATGCGGTCTATCTCCTGCGGCTCCACCACGCCCACGGCCCATGCCAGTGCGTCGCGCTCCACCTGCTCGCGCAACTGGTAGCGTCGACGCTCGCTCAGCAGCTTCGAGTCGTTCAGCAGCGCATTCTGGTAGCCCTGAGGCAATATGACGGCAGCGGCATAGACGGCTCCAGCCAGACAGCCACGGCCAGCCTCGTCGCATCCGGCCTCAACAAGTCCTTTGTAGTAATGGCTTTGCAGCATAGTTCAGTTGGGTTTCTTGTGGTCGGCAACTTGCCGATTGCAGGTGCAAAGGTAACAAATAAATCTGAAAAAGGCGCGTTTCGCTGAAAAAAAGGGGTAGAAAGGAAAAATAAATGGCAAAAAGTTTGGCTGTTGCAATATTTTTGACTACCTTTGCTCAACCTAATCGGTGTTAGTCCTTAAAAACAATACTATTGGAGAATACGCTAAAATCACCCTGGCGCTGCCTTTTGCAGAGCCAGGGTGAGCTTTTACGGGCCAGCCGATTACTGCTCTTTCTACAGCCTTACCCTCTTGTAGCCTATCCGCTGTCGTCGCCAAGTATATACACAGTGCAGCGTGCCGTCGCGTCCCTGTATAATGGCAGGATAAGAGTACTCTCCCATAGGGCTTTCTTCCAGTGTCAGCCAGTGTTCGAAGGAGTGCCCGTCATCGGCACTCAGCGCTATGGAGAGGGGCGTGCGCGGTCCCTTCTTTGTGAGTGGCAGCGTCTGGAAGTTGTTGTAGATGAGGGCATGGCGACCGTCGGCGAGCGTCACGGCATCGGTGCCGCTTTGGTTGTTCTCTATGTCGGTCAGGACGACGGGTGTCCAGGTCTCGCCGCCGTCGCTGCTATATGATGTCGCCAATCGGGCGTTGTGGGTGCGCATAAGCACCATCAGCCTCCCGTCTTGCAGCTGGAGCAACGACGGCTGTATGCAGTCGATGGGGTGAGGCTGGTTGTCATCGGTCTTCGTGGCCACGGTGCTCTCTATGGGACCTACATACTGCCAACGCCCCGTGGTGAGGTCGAGCAGCTCAACGTGGAAGCGCCATCCATCGTCCTCGGTGCTCGAGCCGCACACCAGCCGATTGCCCACCAGCAGCGGTTTATTCTTCACCGGGCCTAAGAAGCCTGCGGGCAACGGCTCTGGACGGCCCCACGTGCGACCACCGTCAGCCGACTTCACGAGCCATCCCGTCCAGTCCTTCACCGTCTTGCCCACCTTGTAGAAGAGCCACAGTTCGCCAGAGGGCATCTCGCAGAGCACGGGGTTCCAGCAAGCGGTCTTCACGGGGGCTGCTGTTGCGGTCGAATCTTGACGCACAGTGCCGTCAGCCGCCAGTATGGCGGTGCCCCAATGGTCGCTGCCACGTTCCTTGCGGTTTACGTAGATGCAGCAGTCGGGGTTGCGCTCGTAGGTACCGGCAAAGTAGGCCACGACGAGATCGCCCTTGCGTGTCTCAACGATGGTGGGGGCATGGGCCGATTGTGCTCCGGGCACAATCAGCTCGTCATCCACTATGCGCTCGTCGGCCTTGGGTAGGCTGGCTTTCAGCTCGTAGCAGCCCGCCCCCAGCGTGCGCAGCGAACCGTCGGGCATGACGAGCCGTGCCGTAGTGTTGCAGGGCAGCTCTACGTGCCACGACAGCCGCCCGCCCTGCTTCGTCCAGCGGCTCACCAGCCGTCCGTAGGGCGTGTCATAGCTGACAGCGAGGCTGTCCAGGCCACGCAGTCCGAAAGCGGGGCGCAGCTCCACCTGATGGTAGGCATCGGTAGTACGCAGGCCGCCCAGCTGCTGATAGCACCACGTCAGCAGGTCGCCCAGAAGCATCACGTGGTTGCCGCTGTTCATGGCGGGGTCGGCCTTGTCGCCGTTCCACAGCTCCCAGATGGTGGTGGCACCCTGCTGCACCATATAGCCCCACGAGGGATAGGTGCTCTGCGTGGCTATCTGCCAGGCCACATCGGCATAGCCGCAGTCGCTCAGCGTGCGCAGCAGCCACGAGATGCCTATCACGCCACAGCTCACGTGGCCTTTGTTCCTCACTACCAGGTTCTCCACCACCTGCTTGGCCACCTCGCCGCGCAGCGAGTCGGGACAGATGCCAAAGGCCAGGGGCAGCAGGTTGGCCGTGGCGGTGTTGTTGCCGTAGTAGATGCTGTCAGGATAGAGTGCATGGCCCGGCCGCAGACTGGTGCCCGGGTGACAGGTGAGGAAGCGGCGGTTGAAGCTGTCCGCCATGCCTTCGGCCTTCTCCTGCCAGTAGCTGGCGTCGTCGCTCAGGCCCAGATGGCGCGCAAACTGCCCGGCCAGCTGCATACAGCGTATAGTGTAGGCAGTGGCTATGAGCGTGCCGTCGGTCTTGCGGGCGGGTTCCTGGCTGTGTATCAGCTCCAGGCGTTCTGGCGGCACGCACCAGTCGCCATACTTGTCTTTTGTTATAAGGCCGTCCTTCGACGTGTAGCTATCCATGATGTGCAGCAGCCACAGCCGGATGTTGGGATACCACTGGCGCAGCGCCTCGTCGTTGCCATACTGTCCTATCAGCATGTGGCAGACGAATGGCAGTGCTGCGGGCCACGTCACGTCGTCGGTATAGTAGTTCCAGAAGGCGGGTGCCACATCGGGTATGCAGCCATCCTCGCGCTGGGCCTCGCAGATGTCGCGCATCCACTTGGTGTATAGCCGCTCGTTCTGGAAGAGGAAGCTCTCGCCCAGCGCGCCCACCGTGCGGTCGCCCAGCCAGGGTTGTCGCTCGTTGCGCTGCGGACAATCTACAGGCATGCCCTTGTAGTTGGCGGCTATGCCCCGCCGGGCATTTGCCACTACGGCATTGAGCACTGTGTCGCTGCATTCGAAGGTGCCCGAAACATCCATGGCATCGCCAATCAGCTCGGCCCGAACGTCTGCAGCAGGGCCTGCCACCTCTGCATAGCGGAAGCCATGAGTGACGAAGGTGGCCTGCCAGCGGGCGTCAGAGCCTGCCGAGGCAGCCGCGCTGCCACTGCGCTGCAGAGTGCCACAGATATAGACATCCTCCGACCGCGCGTCGCGCAGGTTGGCGGTGTAGAGCGTGCCGTCGGCATTGAGGCGCTCGGCATAGCGCACACGGATAGTGTCGCCCGGCTTGCCCTTGGGCACCAGCGACACACGCCCCGCAAGGTTCTCGCCGAAGTCGAGGATAACCGAGGCATGGGGCTTATAAGACTCATGGGCCACGGCCTTGGGGGCTATCACCCGTTGCACCTGCATGGCTGGGGCCACGCGACCGCGCAGCGTGCCTGTGGGCAGAGCAGCGCGCTCGGCAGGCAGCCACTGGCTGTCGTCGTAGCCGGGCAGTGTCCAAGGCCCCAGTTCGCAGCGGGCATCATACTCCTCGCCGTCATATTCGTTGTTGGCACGAATAGGGCCACTGGCCGTCACGCGCCATGTCTCGTCGGTAACAAGACGTATGGTCTTGCCGTCCTCATACTCTACGACAATGTTCAGACGGCATTTGGGCAGTCCGAAGGTAGCGTTCTTGTAGGGTTTGTCCTGACGCGGGGCGAAGAAACGGCCATTGCCCAGAACCAGGGCCACGGCCGCCACCGAATCGCCGCCCTCGGTAAGGGCGGTGGTGACATCGTAGGTGTCGTAGTAGATGGTGCGGCGATAGTCGGAGGGAAGGGGTGTCAGCACGTCGTGGCCTATACGCCGCCCGTTGACGAACAGCTCGTAGAGACCGAGGCCAGCCACGTAGGCCGTGGCCCGGCGCACGCGTTTGCCTATGACGAACTCCTTGCGCAGATAACGGGCAGCCAACCGCGAATGCAGGCCAGCATGCTCGCCTGGCAACAGCTGCTCCAGCCCTATCCAGCGGCCACGCCACTGCGTCTCGCCCAACAGGCCGATGCTGAAGTGCTGTGGCGTGCTCCACGGGGTGCGTCCCCTGTTAGTAACCACCTGCACCTTCCAGTAGGCATGCTGGCCCGAGGCCAAGCGCTTGCCCCTATATGCAACCCACAGCTGCCTGTCGGAGCCCACCTCGCCCGAGTCCCACAGGTCGCCCTCGTTGCGGGCCAGCCGCTCTGGCGTCGATGCCACCAGCAGCCTATAGGCAGTCTGCACGACGTCGCGCTCCCTGTCGGCCCGTGTCTGCCACGAGAAGCGGGGCACGGCGGTGTTCAGGCCCAGCGGGTTGCCGGTCATTCCCTCTGTACGCAGGGACGTCGTCTCGATGGCAGCCCGAAGGGGCAGCGATAGTAATAAGAGCAATATGCTTGCAGCGGTCTTCTTCGTCATGGCTATTGTCATTGCTTGTTATCGTTGTGGGGAGAGTTATGGGAGTCACGGCAACTGGCTCTGCAGCTGTTGCTCGGTCAGTATGTCGACCCTGATCTCGTCGGCACGGCTGCGGTCCAGACCGAACACCTGGGCAAAGAAGTCGTAGACGGCCTGCCGCTTTGACGGGCCGAAGTCATGGCGCTCATCGGACAGATGCACGTTCTGCACCTTGTCCCGTGCATCATAGAACGCGTATATGCGCTGCACAAAGGGATACTCCAGCTGGGGCGTGCTGCTGGTCCAGTCGCCGCCATCGCTCACCAGGAGCATGGGGCGCGGCGCAAATGTGGCAGCCAGCTCCGCTTCGCAGGTGCCGCCGCAACTGAGGTGCACGGGCATGCCGCTCTCGCACGGACACCCGCCGTCGAAGTGCGAGGCAACGTGCACCACGGGCGCTATGGCGGCAATGCGGTGGGGAGGCAGGGCAAAGCTGCGGCCCGGGCAGTCCTTCAGGCTCTCGGCCAGCAGGGCGAGCAAGACGGTGTGCGTGCCGCCGCCACTGCCGCCGCAGACAGCTACGCGCTCAGTGTCTATGTCGCGGCGGTTGCGCAGCATATATTCGAGCAACTTCAGCCCACAGGCAGCCTGGAACACATGGGCACGTGCCACGGCGTGCTCGCCCACCTCGGCCTTCGACTGTCCATAGCCATAGAGGTCGAAGTCCACACACACAGCCCCCATACGGGCCAGTGCGCCCAGCCGCTGCTGCTCGTCGTCGCGATAGCGCGAAGGCCAGTGGCCGTCAGGGCAGATGATGAGGGGCCTCGCCCTGTCAGCCCCATGCATCCCGTCGGGTGAATAGATGGTGCCAAACAGGTGCTGGCCGGGCGTCAGCTCCATGCAGATGTTCTGCGTGCCATATCCATCATGCCTGCGCTTCTTGCCCAGCACCACCTTGGGAGCAGTGATGCACGAGTCGAGGAAACCGTCGATGCCCAGTCGCTGGCGCACCTCGCCCACAAGCGCCGCACGCCGCTGCTCCCACTGCTCCCTGCCATCGTATAACGAGGAGAGATAGTCGAGCATCTGCCTGCCCTCGTCCACATGACGACGATAGTACTCGTAGCGGCTTATGCGATAGAGGTTGCCATTGCGCGGCCACCAGTTCCAGTCGTAGTAGCGACAGATGTTGGTGAGCGTCTGCTCCACCGACCAGGGGCGTATCCGATAGTCAGCGTATGGCAGCTGCAAGCCCGTGGTGTCCATGTCGAAGCGCAACTTCACCTTGAAACGGCGCTGCACATCCCTGGCCACATCGCTCAGCGAGCGCGTATAGTGGCCGTCGTAGGTGTTCTGTGCCTGCGCAGCAAATGGCTGTCTGCACAGCGACAATACAAGTATGCAGAGCAGCAGATAGGTTCTTTTCATTATTCTGCGGTTTGAGTGTTCTCATAAAGAAAAACGACAAAACACCGCAAATATTATATCTGCCATGCAACTTTCGGACACATATTATATTCACTGCGGCCGAATTGTCGCGCGACCTCTGGTCGCTTGCCACCGAAGGGACGCAAGAAAGTCGCGCGAAAGGAGGCAAAAATCCTGCATTTCCTGCACTGGATACTGAAAATCAAAAAGTTATGTCGGATTATCCTGCACTGTAACCTGCACTGACTCTAGGTGCAGGTTACAGTGCAGGTTTTCTGGATACAAGTGTTTGATAGTCAGGCATAAGTGCAGGAAATGCAGGTTTTTCGCTACCGATAAGCAGATGTCGCAAAACACATCCTAACGTAAACCGCATACTAATGGAATGTAAACGACATATTAACGGGATTTAAACTGCATACTAATGGAACATAAACCGCATACTAACGGGTCACAGTCTTTCGACAATCCTAATACATTTGCGATCTCCGCTGTACTGACGGTCGAATCCTTTCTAATCACTTCTATGATTTTATCAGATGTTTTCGGTGAACTTTTTGGTGAACTTTTTGGTGAACTTTTCTTGGTAGTATTCTCCCTACCATCCTCTATTGCCTCTACGGCATCGTTCTCTCTCAACGCAGAGTTCAGTCGTACCTTAACCATAAATTCCACCTGCTTGATGGAACACAAAAGTCGAAGGGAGTACGCAACAGTTCGTTCAGATGGTCTTCATTACCATTGACACCCGTAATACGGCCATCGTCTTCGATACCTATTACCACGTCGCCACCATCAGCATTGGCAAAGGCAACGAGTATTACGCCCAATGCTTTGGCATCTATCCGAAAACTCTTGCGGTCGAACTGCTGGCCTTCAGGTTGTTGCTGTAAGTCCTTTATATCAATCATGGTTGTTTGCTTTTAGTGTATTCAACAAGCTTTCTGCAAAGCCTCGTGGACTTCAAGCCCTTCGGTATAGTCCCAATACTTGCTTAGATTAATGGTACAAAATTACAAAATTCCTCACAGAATAAAGATAAAAGCCACTTAAAAGTTGCAAAAACCGACGATTTAAATGAATATCATTCACATATTCTTGGACGAGCCAAGCGGAACAAGATTCGTATTCTTGCACTCAGAAAAGCTCAAATAAATTTGGCTTTTCCTTCGTTTTTTCGTAATTTTGGAAGAATTTGCAGGATTTCTTTATATAAAGGCGATGCAGAGGATTGAGAAAAATCGAGGTTACGATTTGGAGACCGTTCTGGACTCAATGTTCTGCTATAAATTGCCTAAAAGAGCACCCGACTCGGAGCCACCGCCTGTTTCGTGGCCCATCATCGGGTGCAAAGGTAGGCATTATATTTCAAATATCCAAATGTTCAGGTAACTTTATTCTCTCTTCGTCTATATTCAAGTCGCGTTCAAGTCACGTAAATCTCACGTAAGGTCGCGTAAATTTTCCAAGCCCAAATGCCCTAAACAAAGGGCTTTTCCATAATCTCTGCTTAAAATCTCACATAAAATCCCACGTAAAACTCACGTTCATCTCGCGTAAATTATACAGGGTGCCACATACGCTTTTCGTCTACCTTAATAGTTCCGTCTCGTTTCATTCTCATTAACAAATTCCCAATCTTATTGATACGCTGAGTATCTGTGAAATCAATAGGCAGTTTATTCCATAGTAACTCATTAATCTGTTTACGACTTAGTATCTTATGGTCATTCAGGGCTTTTAATATCCACTCCTTGCATTCTTCATCGTTGAAACCCTTCCTTAGGGTGTATTCAATTTGCTTATTGGTGACCTTAGCAATCTGCTTTGAAACATACAGATGAGGCTTACGACCTTCAATCAGTCCTTTCTTTCTCAACATCTTAATAGCATCGTCGCTAATTGCCTTACCTTTCTGAACCTTATCAAGCAGCACCGTCGTTGCGAGGTCAATATCTGAATTCTCCAACAACAACAAGCTGTAGTTCTCGTCGATGACGGTACCCGGGAGCGTCAGCACCACGGTATCATTGTCGCTCTTGTCGTAGTCGGGCATTGGCAGGTAACGGTCTTTCTGCGATACGAACATCTTATGAATACCAAATCCCTCCGTGTCAATCATCTTGATATTCGCCATTGCCTGGGCCAAAAACGGGTTGCGATACTTCTTGGGGATGCGTTCACCAGTGATGTAGTCCTCGTAGGTTCCATCATAGAAGCCACCGCTATTTCTAAATTCTAACTCGTTCTCACGTTCTATCACAATGATGCGAGCGTTCTCGGCATAATTTTGGTGGGCTATACAGTTATGAAGGGCTTCGAGTATCACCTCATTGTCGTACTTCATACCCTCACCTGGCAAGAAACTGTTGTTGGGGAAAATCTTGAACGGATAGTTCCGGATTTTATGCATCACCTCCGTTGTTGTCAACAGAAACGGGATGGTGAACACCTGTCCTACATTATCCATATTAGCCAGTCGCCATACCATCTCACCAATATGATTGATGTAGTGCAGCGACTCAGGTTTACCCAACAACAATATAGCCGTGTTGGTTATCTTGCCATCGATGGTCAACTTCGCCTTGTTTAGGAATACCTCGTCACTCCACGTATCAACTTCTTTCTTCTGGTTTGGATAGTGCTCTTTATATCCCTCGCGAGCCTCCTTGATAGCTTTTTCATCCAAGTCAGCAATTGTAGCACCATCAACAATCTGCTTCGACCAGTCGAAATCCGATGTCTGCCTGCGGATCTCCTCATACTTGCTCATGTCGAGTGCCACCAGACTCTCACCGCGTCGGGCATAGAAATGTCCTTGCCATGCCATCGGAATACCACGAGGCGCAGCCGGAATCTGAAACATCAGCACACGCTTGCCCTCAACCTTCAGTTCGAATATGTCCCTGAACGTATTACGGTCAGTGGTATGCTGCGACAGGTCATACTTCAACTTTTGCAGACTTTTCATTCCGTTCTTGTACGTTGTACCCAGAATTACCCGTGTTTTGTCGTGCACACCGAATACCAGCCAACCGAAGTCTTTATCCCTCAGGTTCGCCTCATTACTCAGCGCGGAGAAGTACTTACCTAAGTCGTCGAAGCTAAAGCTGTTCTCCGCTTTCTTAAACTCCACCACCTCGTTCTCGTAGTGGTAGCGAAGATTGTCGAATATCTTGCGTATGTTCATAAAACACAATTCGCTTGCAAAATTAAACAATTATTTCAAACTTTTCTATTGTTATAGAAATTTCCCGAAAGACGGCATGCATTTAATGCCATCACATCTGAGTGAATAGATATTTAAAGCGATTCTACTTTATCAACAATCAATTTCCAGTCCATTTCCCCTATTACTATAGCTCATTCAGTTTAATAGTTTTCATCCTTAAATCTGCATCTTCATAATTCTTTGAAATCTCGTAAATAGACTTAGCCTGTTCTACTAAGTCTTTGCTTCTTTCTATTTTTTTCCTGTGCTCTGATGGATTTACAAGTTCAAAATAGCGATATGAATTATTGTCTGTTACGCATAATGCCAAGACGGGGATGGAAGTTCCATTCAATAACTTCTCAACCCAGATACATTCATTACTTGTGCAAGATGTAAGATAAACGCTTGAAATTGCATTCTTTATTTCAAGAAAGTTCTCCTTGTTGCTAATAATGCGGTATTCATTTTCGTATTCCCATACAACCAGTTTTGTATAGAATATTTCTTTCTTGTAATTGTTTATAAGATGTCGTATTCCCTTAATGTTATTTACATTTGATATTGTAGGCATCTTGGGTAATCTGTCATGATATTCAACAAATCCATCCCCCATATTATTATTGAAATGGGATGAAAGTATGTCATAGTCGAACTCAATGCAAACTCCATTCGCTTTATCTGCATATTGGCCCCACATCATTGCGCATTCGTATCCGGCCATATTCTCATAATCCAAAGTAAAGCTAATCTGTTTGTAAGAGTTTCTAATATCTCGGAAAGCTTCGTCTAAAGGAAGAAACATTTGGTTAGGAAAATCTAATGAATACTTATGTTCTAACAAATCATTCACTTTGCTAACCTCCCCAAATCGAAGTGTCTGGGAAAGCCATATCTTTACGAACGAGTCAAAGGATGTGTAATGATATATCTTCCTTCCTTTCAGTTCTTCTCGCGGTAAGTTACATTTATTTATCATATTGTTATAATTTGAATTTCATCGGTCTAAATTCATACTCCGCACACTCCCAAACCCACTGAACACATTGCCGATTCATATTGAGATTGTTCACGGGGTTCTTTATCAACGATAATTCCAATGCGTCATTGCCCTGTAGTACTATTGCCAAATAGTAGCAATCCTGTTTGAACTGGGCTGCAGCAAACTCGTTGTTTGTCATTCGAAACTTCTGGCCTGCATAGTCAACGGATTTCACCTCAATACAGATTTCCTTTCCATTGGGGTCTGTTCCTTCTAAGTCATAGCCGACATTCAGAGTACTTACATCTTTTAAACAAAATCCGTTAGCATTTAATGTTCTCAATGTATTCTCTTCAGCACTTCTCCACTTCTGTATGCTTTTTGTTTCATTAGATGCAGTTTGGGAATCTGGAGTGCTATTAAACCAATCTCTTACGTTGGGATTTTTAGGTTCTATCTTGCGCTCATTCACCTTTACAGCCTCTATTGAGTTTTCGCAAAATTGCCTGTCTCGTAGGCCGTCCATTGATATCTTTGTTAAACACAAACTGATGTCGTTTCTTGTCAGGCCGTTATCAAGTAGCAATTGTACAAAACTTTCGTCAATCATCGAACTATCATTGATATCTTTCAAAGATCTTAACTTGCTATCAGACATAAATAAAGGGACGGATGAGAAGTTGTCAATTCTGTGATTCATATTGATACTTCTAATGCCTGCCACCACCAACTGTGCATATCCTAAAATGGAAATGTTGCATTTGCTAGCAAAACTGATGAGCTCTGCAACATCATCTGTTTTACAACCCACATATTTGAGTAACGTAGATATCCCTGCAATCTTCTCGCATATTGGGGAAATGGTCGTAAGCCCTTGTGCAGACATTATTTTGTGATAGTCTACTGCATTGAACCACGACGGAGATATTTTAATATTACGGAATAAATCAACACTTTGTTCCATAATCTGTATGGCAAATTCTTTTTCGAATGATTGTTTCATTAATTGTACGAGCTTCATATCAAAATAGGGAACTAAGGCTTCAACATATCCTTTTGCATCATCATCCGCACTCAGCAAGTATGCCCGTAAGAGATTCGAATAAGTAATACACAGATTTGATATGACGGATTTTGTCGCATCGTCTATTATTAAATGTCTTCGTGATGGGTCTGTACTAAAATCTCCGTTTACAATAATGCCCATCCCGCAACTATCCTCTGTAGGAAGAAATGCATGGATTAAGGCATCTGTCTTAGGTAATCTTGCAACTACTCCATTTTCTATATAGAAAGCGATGCTGCTGCCATTCTGCGTACATACAAGCCAATCCGAAACGAGGCTATCCGTTGATATACGCAATTTACGTCCATGTTCATTTTTGCCTAAATTGGACACACTGGCGGTTAGGCTTCTGCTTAAAGTCACCCTTATATTTTTTACATTATTGAGGAATAGAAGCGTAGTATATTTGAAAGATGTATATTCTTCGTCAATCTGATTGGCTGTGTTTCCTGAGAAAATGAAGATTGTGCTATAGCCTGCATTTTTGATTCTGGCCACTTCTCCTGAAATAGCCCTTGACACTTCCTCCTTGATGCTATGAGGAATGCGTATCAAGGGTATTCGCTGCGCCTGAGGAACCTCTGCTTTTGAAAGATCTCTCGAGAACGTTATTTCGAAATCACCACTTATCAAATGTATCTCATTGGCAAAACTAACAACAGACTTAAAGCCTATTCCGCGATAACCGATAGAGGTTCCTCTTGCTTTATTCGACGAAGCACTACGGCACAGGCTCTCAACGTCTCTCATATTAAAAGGCCTCCCGTTATTGGCCACCAAAATATAATCTTTGAAACGACATACATAGAAATCGGTGGCACCTGCATCATCTGCATTCTGTAGAAGTTCGATGAAGGAGCGACTATTATAACTTTCTGAGATATAAGTCTCCATACCTGCCAAATCTGACAACAGCATTGGCGAGTTAACGGCTTCTGCGATTAGGGATTGCCGTAATTCGTTAAGTTCTCTATTCATATCGATGGGAAAATCCTTATCTTACTGATATTTGACAATAAACAATCTGAAATACTGACTGTGAATATCAGCACTTGGAATATAGAATAACCATTGTTATATAAGTTCAGTCCTTGCGTATGAATAACATTGTTATCATAGTCATAAACTACCAATTGCAATGGTATTTTTGGAGAATCTTTGCAACGATCCTCGTCCGTAATCAGTGTCTCTACATACAATTCAAATGAGTGCTCATCTTTGACCGAAACCGAAAAGTTCTGAAATGCTATTCCAAGTCTCTCTTCAATACCTTCAAACTGCTCAATCTTTCCTTTTATCTCATAATTTCTAATTCTAATATCAATGTATTCCACAAAGTACCATTGGGAATTATCTCTCCTCAAAAGTAAAGAGGCAACTTGTGGGATATACAATTTCATCCTGTCGCCATCTGAAACTACTGATTTCTTAATACCATCAAAGGAGATTTTTACATCAACAAAGGAATCAGAAAGAAGTTTCTCGCCAGATTGCATGCGTGGAGACATTTCACAGCCACCATCCAGCAAACCTTTTGATACGGAAATATATTCTGCCCTTAATATAACAGGAATTGTCTGGTTGTTCTGGTTTGTAATGCGGAGCGTAATAGCAAACTTGCGATCCCACCCGAGAGATACCATCCCCTCTTTTATCACTTCGAGTCTTATTTTCTCAAATTCTATGCTTGTTGCTGGATTCATAATTTCATTCTCTATATTTGTCTAAGCAGGATATATCCTAATCAATCCAATCTCAGAAATGGGGAAAGCGAAGTTTCGGAAAATCGCACTAAACTTTCCGTACCCTTTGAAACCGTCATTACCCGTGAAATCACGCTCCATTCTAACAATGTTGTTATTTCTGTCGTAAATGATGGCATAGATGAAAAACGGTTTTTTGTAATAGTCATCATTTGCCGCCAAAATCTCAAAGTCTATATACAGTGTTTCATCGTTGCAATTCTTTATTGAGAAATTCTGAATAGCAATCCCCATTCTGCCCTCTATTGACTCAAAATGCTCTATTCGACTTTCTAATTCTGGGTGAAGTGAGAATCCCAATGGGCTTTGAATTTGTTTGGCGTTAACAAACCATTCTCCACCCTTTCTAACTAATAGCATTTTTGTTCTCTCATTTATTTCAAACTCCATTCTGTCACCATCGTAAATATTTGTTATTTCATCGAACCGTATTTTTATCATACCAGGAGAAACTGGGCTGATTTTGAAAGTCGAATACAAAACAGAGACCATATTATCCGAGTCTTTATAATCGTCCACCATTAGCCCAAACAAGATGGAGGTATATCTTACCCTCAATTTAAATTCGGTCTCGGTATCTCCATTATTCGTAACTTTGAGCATCACGGTGTAACTATCGTAACGTTTCTTGCTGTATCCTCCATCCCTTGTTACTTCAAAGGACAGATCACCAACACGAATGTCTTTTAAATGTTCCATGAGATTCATTGTTACTATTTTGCTCCATATTTAGTACTGGTTGCAAAATTACACAAAAATATTGAGAAAGGATGCACGGAAGCATAAAAATCGCAAAAAAGATGATGAATGCGCAAAAGAATGATCCTGTATGTATATGGAACTGAGTTACAATCTCGGCCCACGCTTCTTTTTCTTTCTTTGCATCCGTCGGCGGAACTCTTCCTCGGCTGGATCATATACAAGGTTATTGGAATCGAACAGGCCCAATGACGGAATGCTTATAGATGGCTCATTGCGTTCTTGCTGTTTGGAATAAGTCTCTTGTCTTGGCTGTTCCGTCTGGATTTGATGTGTCTGGCTGTTGACTATCCTTTGTTGCTCTTTCTCCGCATTGGAATTCAGTTTAGACATGATTCCCGCAAAAGACAGGCCCCTTCTGATTTGCGAAGCCTTGAAGGTATAGCCATCTTTCTTGAAGCGCATGCCCTGTAGGTCTTTCAGGTCTTTGCTGCCATTTCGTTTCATAACAAGTTCCACTTCCACGCCATTTGCATTGAGGTGATTCACGAACTCAGACCATGACTTGCAGTGCAGTAAGGCTGTACCGACGGCATGGTATATCTCATATTTCGTCTTCTCCGTTCCTCTTAATCGCTCGGTTTTAGTGTGTCCCTTGCCCTTTGAGAATGTCAGTCCGTATTTCCGTTTAAGATGTTTTGTGACCTGCTCATTCCGTCTAAAATCGTTCTGGTCTGTGATGGTCTTTCCCTCGTTGTTGATACGGTTATAGACCAGATGGCAGTGGGGATTACCGTTGTCGAAATGGCGCACAAGGAGAAACTGAGTGTCCTTGATACCCATCTGTTCCATGTACTC
>ERZ842401.2476-NODE-2476-length-24686-cov-5.866591_pt1 | contig 24686 bp, 9 predicted proteins | sample MGYA00521270_ERZ842401 | MGnify/ENA primary metagenome ERZ842401 (study PRJEB31892, sample SAMEA3878208) | bioreactor metagenome | biome: Moose rumen | place: Sweden | collected 2011-10 | study: EMG produced TPA metagenomics assembly of the PRJEB12797 data set... | reverse complement strand
TTGTCAATAATTTTTACTTTTGGCCTGTTGGGTTCCTCGTGGGAGGAAAACAGGAAAAAATCCCGGCCTCACATGAAAAAACGGGGCCGAGATTTTTTCAAAACTCGGCTCCGCAGCTTGGGGAAGTTGCCTTGTGGCAAAATGTTGGCGTTTTTTTATCTGACAATCATCTTCTTACCGCCCACGATGTTGATGCCGCGGTGCAGCTGCTGTAGGCGCTGGCCCTGGAGGTTGTAGATGGCTGTCGAGTTGTAGCTGTCGGCGGTGGCGGTGCTGATGCCGTCGACCACCTCGCTGGTGATGCTCAGGGGCAGGATTTGGTTCTTTGTGGCGGAGGAGGCGTTGAGGATGCCGACGACGGTGGCGTTTTCGATGACGTCGCCAGCGGCAAACTCTACAGCGTGCAGCTGCTGGTTGGCGTTGGCAGCACCATTGTTCACATCGATGCTGGCGTCACCCTGCGTCAGGGTGCCCTTCTTGTCGTCGGTGGCCTCGAACTTCACGCCCGTCAGCTTCACCACGCGGCCCAGGTTCTCGGCCACGTTCAGCTCGGCCAGGGTGCCCTCGATGTAGCTCAGCTCTTCCAGATTGTCGGCGGTGAGTTCGCTCTGCGGTGTGTCGACGGTCTCCTTCATCTGGCCGTTGCCGCTGGCTACGCGCTTCACGGTGTAGACGGTGCCGTTGATCTTTGTTCCTGCTTGCAGCACATTGTTCAGCGAGGTGTATTGCAGCAGGATGCCGCCGGTGGCGTCCTGGATGAAGACGGTGGAGTAGCCGTCGGCCGAGATGCCGATGACCTCGGCGTCGGTCAGGGTGAGCTTGGCGTAGGTGCCGGCCTCCAGGGCGTTGAAGGCAGCGATGTTGGCAGCTTCGGTGTAGGCAATGGGTGTCAGTTCCACGGTCTCAGCCGAGGCGTCGGCCAGCGTCACGGTGGCGCTGGTCAGGTAGGTGGTGCCGGTGTTGAGCAGGCGCACGGCCTGGGCGTTGCCCGTCCATGCGGCACCCTCCAGTCCTGCCGGTGTTGCCTCCAGGGCGATGGCGTTGTTGCCGGCCTCGCCCAGCTCAATCTTGGTGATGGCCTTGCCCTCGGGGGCTACGAAGAGCAGCGTGGCATACTCCTTGTAGAGCGTGAGGCAGTTGCCGCGGTTGTTGATGGCGGTGATGCGCGAGGGTGCAGAGCCGGCGGTAACGGTCAGGCTGACCCCGCTGATGGTGTAGGTCTCGTTGTAGATGTAGCTCTGTACGTCGCCGATGGCGGTGCCCATGTAGCCTCGCAGGTCGGCGGTGGTGAAGTCGAAGACGACGGGAGCCTCGGCTGCGGTCTCCTCGATGGACTGTTCAGAGATGGGGAGGATGAACCAGCCCGTCATGTAATAGATGACGACGCCCGTGAAGCGTTCAGCCGTCTCGGGCCACTGGTATCCGGCTGACAGCACGCCCAGATAGTCGCGGGCCTTCATGGTGTTGCCGTCGGCATCGGTCAGGGTCTTGTTCTGTCCGCCGCCGCTGATGGTGACGTTGGTCAGGGTGACGAGCTTGCCGTAGTTAGCCTGTGCGCAGGCCTGCGGAATGGCGAGCAGCGTGCTGCTGAGCGTGACATCCTCGGCGGTGAAGGTGTCGGTGGTACTGGCGGTAAGCTGGTATTCCACGGCCACGGCGGGGTCGTTCATGTAGTCAATCTGGTCGTCGGTGCTCTTCGTGCCGATGATGTATCCGTTCAGCTTCTGTCCGGCGGTCAGGGTGAGGCCCTTGAAAGCCGTGGCACCCGTGGCGTCCTCCACGTAGTAGACGCCGGTCAGGCTGTTGTAGGCGTTCACCTGGGCGTCGGTCAGGGTGAGCTTCACCACCTTGCCGTCCTCCACGTCGTTGAAGGCAGCGATGTTGGCAGCCTCCACGTCGAATGACCCGGTGGCGGGTTTCACGGTCTCGTCGTTCTCGTCGGCCGTGGTGACGACGATTTTCAGCATCTGGCGGTTGGCCGAAGCCGTGAAGAGCACGTTGGTGGCATTGCCCGTCCACACATTGTCCTCGACGGTGCCGTTGCTGGGTGCCAGGTCGAACGTGTTGCTCTTCATCGTCACCTCCACCTTCGTCAGGGCGCGGCCCGTGGCGGCGCTGAATTCGATGGAGCCGTTCTTATAGACGTAGAGTGCGCTGATGCCGTCGTTGGCACGCATGATGCGGGCGGGCTGCGTGGCGTCGCCCTGCACGTTGGTCAGCGTCACCTCGCCCACGGTGAGGGGATTGTTGAGGTTGCCGTCGGCGAAGTTCACGCCCTCGCCCACGGGCCAGTTCTCAGGATTGTTCTCGAAGTCGAAGACGGCCGTCTGCGCCTTCAGGCCGACGATGCCCAGCATCATCAGCACGATAAGAGTAAAAAGTTTCTTCATTTGTAACGTATTATATTAAAAGATGTGCAAAGGTACACATTTCCCGCTTCTGCTACAATACCTAATTGTAGGTATTTCACTTTTCTAATGAGAAATGCTGCTGTCGATATTCCTTAGGAGTTTCGCCGTAGGCTTGCTTGAAGGCACGGGTGAAGTAGCTATGGTCCTCGAAACCGCATTGTGTGGCGATGTAGCCAATCGGGATGTCGGTGGATGCGAGTAGTTGTTTTGCCTTCTCCAGTCGGAATTGCATGATAAAGACGGCTGGCGACGTGCCAACCAGATCCTGCATGCGCCGGTTCAGTTGCGAGTAGCTCATAGCCATGTCCTGAGCCAGGATGTTAGCGTTGTAGTTGCGTGTGGCCAGCCCCTTCTTGACGGCTGCGGTAAGTCGGGATTTGAATTGGCGGTCAACCTCCCTGACAGCTTCTGTGGCATTCTGGGATTCAGACTCTTGTTGGCTAGTATCGGTGGTGTTGCTCTCTGTGATGATGTCTTCCATCTGCCTGATTTGTTCGTGTAGCAGTTGCATTTGCATGTGGGCTGCACGCATCTTCATGCGCATGGTGTAAATAAGCAGTATCACAAGCATAAGTAATAGTGTTAGGCCAACAGAGCCTCCGATGAGCATGAGGCGGCTGCGCTGCCGAGCTTCCTCGCTCTGCCGCTCCAGCTGTGCCGTCTGGTAGCGGGCCTCAAAGTCGGACGTCATGCGCGCAACCTCTTCATCGTAGAGTGAGTCTTTCAGTAGGATGTATGCTTCAAGATGACTGTCGGCCTCATTGGTCTGCCCTCGTCGCAGGGCTTTCCATAGTCCGTAGTGCGCTTTTGTTTGGCTATATCGCTCGCCTGTTTGAGCATAGATGTCGAGTGCCTGTTTTAGGCTTTCGGCGGCCTGATCCCACAGCTCCTCTTTCAAATAGACGTGTCCCAACTGATTTAGGCAGATGGCCAGCGACGTGAGGTTACCCGTATGTTTCAGCACGGGCTCGGCTTCCAAAAGCAACCGGCGTGCCTCGGTATAGCGCTCCATGGTATAGAGCGTGCTGGCTGTCTGCACCCAGCGGATGGCCATGCGCATGGTGTCACCACGAAGGGAGTCCAAACGCAGAGCCTCCTGCGCATAGCCCAGGGCCTTCTCCAGATTGCCCCGGTTGCTTTCTATCTCAGACAGCAAGCCTAAGCGTACAGCCATTTTTATACTGTCGTTCAGCTCGGTTGCCAGTTGCAGCGATTGTTGTACCAGCCGCTCTCCCTCGTCGAACTGTTTTGACATCAAATAGATAGCGGCAATCGTGTTCAGACTCACCATCAGGCGCGCTTTGTCGCCTTGCTGCTCGTCGGCATCTATAGCGTGTTGGGAAGCCTCAATACCCTGTGGAAACAGCCCCTGGCGGGCATAACAGATGGCCAACTCGTTATAGCAATCGCTAACCATGGACGGATCGTGTGGGCTGACTAGTGCACATGCTTTCTTTAGATAGGTGGTAGCATGGACAAAGTCGTGGTTCTCCAACTTTGCCTCTGCTGCCCAGTAGTACAGCCATACGGCTATGGTATCGGGGGGGGTAATATTCCCGAATTGCAGAAGAGAGTCGGTCACTTGCAGCTCGTCCAGATGCCGAAACGCTTCGTTGGCAATGGCTAGGCGCTTCCCTCCTTTTGCATGTTCGAACACTTCTATGAGGGAATCTGTCTTTTCCTGACCCGAAGCAGGGAGAAAAAACAGCGAAAACAATATGAATACCAACAATTTGTATGATTTCATAATGCAAAGATACAACAATTACCCCATTCTGCCAAATTTTTTACTTACAAAAAAATGGACTAGCGTAATTGGCTGACAATCAGCGAAAGAACAATAAAAATGCGCGAAAATCAACAATTTTTCTGAAGCCTGGCAATGCAGATTTGACTTTTTTTGCTCAATAAGTGAAAGGCTTTATGTTTTAAATTTGATAAATTTGCAACCATTATTTCTGCTAATCTAAAATAATATCATGATGAAAAAAGTATGTCTTGTAATGCTGATGTTGCTCACCATGTTGACGAGTGTCTCGGCTGAGGGTTTTCATTTCACTTACGACGATGCTGCCTACCATTCTTCTACGATGATTTATGCCAAGCTGGTCAATGCAGATGGAGATGAGCTTGGCGGTGAGTACACTTGGATTGGTGCATTTATCGATGGTGTGTGCCGCGGCGAAGCAGTAGGCTCGATTACTGGCGATGGAGACAATGACCCTATATATGCTCACTATGCCATTCGTGTATGGGGCGATGACGTTGCCGATGCGGGCAAGGCCATCACCTTTAAAGTGTTTATCTCGGCATGGGGTGGTGATGAGGGTGATGAATACACCATTCCTTCCACAGTTTATGCCACTTTCAGTAACGAGGGCACCGTGGGGACGCCTGCCAATCCTTTTCTCATCACACTGGCAAAGGCAGAGAGTATCTCTTTGCCTGAGAGCATTACACTGGCAAAGGGTAGTCAGGTGGACATGATGGATTACCTCACGGTGACTCCTGCCGACGGCGTCCTGCCCACCCTGATATGGGATGGAGGAAACTCTGCGGACTACTTCACCATGGATGGTAGCGTGCTCACCGCCCAAAATGCCACTTCGGAGGAAGGAGCATGGCTCGGTGTACATGACCAGGCTTACTCACTAAACACCTCGACTTCCATCAAGATTATCGAGATGGCCACCGGCGTAACGTGGAAGGACGAATATGCCAATGGCTTAAAGGTTGCCGTGGGTGAGAGCACGACGCTCAATGATGTGCTCAACAATGGCTATGTCGTCGAACCGCCGGGCGTCTCACTGAGTTTCGACTGGACATCAAGCAACACCGATATTATCCGTTACAACACACAGATGCAGATACCCTACTGGGAACCCATCGCCCCAGGCATGGCCATCCTTACTGGCGTTGCCCGCGATGGCAGCGGACTCACCCTGACGCTGGCAGTAACTGTAGTCCAGCCAGTGACCGCCATTTACTTCGACGGGCGTTCGATGACGTTTGAAGCTAACATGGATATCACTGACATTCTGGACAACCTGCTCGTTATCAGTCCTGATAACGCTACAGACAAGAGCTACCACTACGAGATAGACGAGAAATACGCAGCATACGCCGTGGTGGAGGAGGAACGGGTGAAGACCCTTAAAGTCACTGACAGCACTGTCCCCTCTGTTACCATTTTTGTTTTTGCCGACGACGGCTATGGAGCCAATGGCTCGTTGGACTTCAACATCATTCGCCAGCAGCCCAAACAGCTGGAGGCTAAAAGCAGTCCTTTGAGCCTGAGTGTGGCAGAAAACGATACTGACTACTGCACGGAGGCATTGATAAACAATTTGGCCCTCACGCCGGCCGGGCTGGATCCTCACGACTTCAGCCCGCAATTCACTTTCAGCAACGACAATGTCATTGTGCAAGTGCCAGACCCGCAGACTAACACATATAATTATAAGGTACAGGCCAAGGGCGAGGTAGAGGTAACGGCTGTCATCATGGCTTTCGATTCTTCCACTGGTTCCTATAACCAACTAGAGACCACCTTCAAGGTCATCGCCCGTCAGGGAGTAGGAAATTTCACGATGGCGCCTTTCAACAATATTGCCCTTTTCAGCCAGCTTACCATAGAGGTGACGCCTGTGCCGGAAGATGCTGACATTGACGTCACTAAGCTGGCACTCACCGTCACTCCCGACGAGGATCAGACACTGCCCGATGGTTGGGAATATGGTGATGCTGCTTTCTCACAAGAGTTTAACGACGGGCGCAACCGCTATTTCAAGTTCATCGTCAATAGCTATAGCCTGGGAAAAGGACGCCTGCATCTTTTCTACGACAACGAGGAGTACGCTTCGGCCAGTCTGACCCCCTTTGAGAATCATAGTCTGATAGAAGGCTGGCAGTGGGTCAGCGTCTATTCAGGCAGTCTTGCGCTGGACGACTATGCAATGGGTATCAAGCTGAAAGATGCCCGTTCGCAGACGCAGGTGCGCTATCGGGACGTCTACAACGACAAATACCAATTCTATGGCGACTTGGAGACCTTCGAGCCACTACAGAGCTACAAGTTGTACACCGACATTAATGTTGCCGCAGGCTTCAATGTTGACCCAGACAACTCTTATTGGGTGATGAATGCCCCTGAGGGTGTCATCACGGTATCAGTACGTAAAGGCTGGAACTGGATTGCTCCGCCCTATCAGTATTATCATGCACTGACCGAGAACCTTTTTGGCAACACGCAGTTCACCCAAGGCGACATCATGAAGGCCAAGGATGCTTTTGCCACTTGGGATGGTTCACAGTGGACGGGTTCACTGCACTACCTGAAGCCAGGTGAAGGCATCTTATTCTATTTGCAGAACGAAGGTGAGCTCAACTTTTCTTCAGAATACGGCATGGCACAGCAGATGCAGCCCCCCAGTCAGGCACGCCTGAATGCTGACGGCTATAGTCATCTTTACGACGTCCGGAATGCAGAGCGGTTTGACGACAACATGGCCATGATAGCCGTGGTGAGCGGTGTCACCGACAACAGCCATTGCCAGGTGTGGGCCTTCGTGGGTGATGAGTGCCGTGGCCAGGGTGAGACCATCGGCGACCGCGTGTTCATCACCGTTCACGGCAATATCGGCGAGCGGGTGACCTTCCGTGTGCTCGATTCGCTGACGGGTGAACTTTACAACACCTATGGCACTCAGACCTTACGGGCCCTGAGTGGATCCATGCGCGCCCCCGTTTGCCTTCTTACAACAGAGCCTACAGCCATCGGGGGTGTGGTGAACCACGCCGCCAAGGGTAATTGCACGGTGACCGACGCCAGCGGTAAAGTGGTCTTCGAAGGCGATGATGCCGACTGGCAGCCGTCAACGAATCAGCGTGGCATATACATGATAACCACCACCCTCCCTTCAGGCCGGCGCATAGTGAGGAAGATGATTCGCTAACAAATGTCATTGACCGGAGGCCGACTATGATACGACACAGATTTCGCCTGCTGCTGCCCCTCCTGGCTCTCTTGGGCCATGGAGGGCTGATGGCGCAGGACTATAACTACACCGAGCCAGACGTGGGCAGCCACCATGCCTCGTCGCTCTATTTCGTCACCCTCGCCCTGAACGGGCAGGACGTGACGGCCTTGGGGCTGGAGTCCTGTCCGCACCTCATCGCTGCCTATGTGGGCAACCAGCTGCGCGGCGTGAGCACGCCCGTGGAGCGCGGCCCCGACGGCCAAGCCCTGTTGATGGTGCGTGTATGGGGCGATGAGAACGACGAGCCTGAGGTGACCTTCTGCGTCACCCACGGCGCTACGGAATATATCGTAGGCAAGCATGCGTTTGCCCAGGGGGCTGACGCCGCCTATGGCAGCCCGGCACAACCCATCCCGCTCAGCCTGTCCACGCCTACGGGCATCGCCCTTGAGCCTGCGGCCATTAAACTTCGTCCGGGGCACGCTGCCACCGTTACTTGGCACTACGTCCCCGACACCTGTTCCCCTGTGCGCGACGAGGGTTCCATCCGGCTGCATTGGCGTTCCACCAGCACTGTCTTCACCGTAAGCGATAATGGTGTGGTGACTGCCATACGCGAGGGCGTGGGCATGCTTACGCTCACGGTTCAGTCGGGCAGCAACTTCTTCCAAGCCTCTGCCACCGTCACCGTTGCCGACTGGAAAGTCAGCGTCACAGGAATCCGCAACGACGAAAAGGACGAAAACGGAAACGAAACCCTCAGCCTGCACCACTACGTAGGCGACGAGTTCCAGCTGCACTATACCGTTCTGCCTGAGGATGCCGACGACAAGAGCGTGAGCTGTTCCATTGACGATTATAACCTGTTGGGCCTGAAGACCGAGGAGGACGGCACCACCACCCTGATAGCTCGCCGTGAGGGAGAGACCGACGTTACCGTTGAAACTACCGATGGAGACTTCTCGCTCACCTATCATGTCACTATCGAGCGGGAGCAGATAGACCCCGTAACCCTGACGTTGCCGGCCGAGGTGACGCTGTCGAAGCTGTGGCCAACGACTATCACTATCAGCAAGAGTCCCGTGAAAGCCATGGTGAGAACCAAACTGCTGGAGTTTGTCGTGGACGAGCCGCCGCATGGCGGGCCTGCCTGGGGACCGGCGGCAACGGCAACTTTGACCAGCGAACTGGTTGCGGGCAACGAGGTGGCAGTCATCATGCAGGGACACTATGCCGGCAGCTATCGCGCACGCGTATATTATAATGGTGAGCCCGTACTCACCGACCGTAAGACGGAGGAAATGACGCTGCATATTCCGGCAGAGATAGCTCTCAGCAGCGGATGGCAGTGGATATCGCCTTACGCTGTTGGCCCCACGGGGCGTATTGCCCTGAAGGAAGGGGCGCAGTGGTTGCCACCCATGCAGTTGAATGGCATTGAGGAGATACGCTCTCAGACGGGATGGCTCTTCAATGACCCCGTTGAAGGTTTCGTCGGTGACATTGAAGCACTCTCACCGGCTGAAGGCATGTACAAGGTGAAGGCCAGCTTCGCGGGCGACGATGCCAGCAAGATGGTGTTCTCAGCAGGCTATGACAATCTGACCCGAGGCAGCAACATGGCTCAGCCACTGCTGCACACGGGCTACACGTGGTTGAGTTATCCTCATGAGTTGGATCACTCCGTTGCAATGTTGGCTCCATACCTGGCAGCAACAGCTCAGGAAGGCGACCAGCTAATAGGCCAGAACGGGTTCGTGGAGTTCGATGGCGAGAACTGGGAGGGCACCGACGGCTTCATCTTGGAGTCGGGACACGGCTACATCTACTATACCGAGGGTCCCGGTGGATATGCCCTGAATTGGGGGCCTTACGAACTGGATCCAGAGACGCTGGAGACTGATGAGGAAGCCGTGGCAGAAGCGTCCGCCTATGCCGACCGGATGAACGTGGTGCTGCAAACCGAAGGGCAGGCTGTAGAAGCCTTCGTCGGTGGTGAGTTGCGCAGTCTGGCTACACCAACTGAGAGCGGACTGACTTATATCAGTGTGCCCGGACAGGTCGGTGAGGAGGTGGTGTTTCTTGTTGGTGGCACGCAGTTGTCGCTGCCTTTCGCCCAGCACGCTGGTTCACGTCGTGCTCCGATCTCCATTGAGAGCTGGCCAAACACCCAATATCGCGCTCAGGATGTCACCTTCGACCTACAGGGACGACGCATGAAAGATTCCGACAGCCTCAGACCAGGTGTCTATATCAGCAATGGTCGTAAGTTGATAGTAAACAAGAAATAAGCCCCGCGTATGAAACAGCATAAAATCCGACTACTCACAGCTGTGGCGGCACTGTCGATGGCAGCGGCAGCCACGGCACAGACCTTGGGGCTGGAGACCATCTCACAGATTGCCAAAAGCGATCCACTCATCATCAGCGGCTCCATGGGTACACGTAATACCTACTACCACTCTTCGGTAGGCGACGGATACCGTTCACCCCTAAGCAACACGCTTTTTGCCAATTTGAACATTTCGCTCTATGGCATCAGCATGCCGTTCTCCTTTTACTTCTCCAACGACAACACGTCGTTTAACTATCCCTATTTCTCGTTTAATCTGAATCCGCACTACAAGAACTGGACGGGGCATCTGGGCCGCTCGTCGATGGCTTTTAGCACTTATCTGATGAATATGTCGTTCAACGGGGTCGGGCTGGAATACAACGATTCTAAGCGAGTGCGTATCGGTGCCTTCTATGGTACGCTGCGCAGTGCAGTGAACGATGATCCCAGCGATCCGTCAGCTCGCCGTCCGCAGTATAAGCGTACGGGGTGGGGCTTCAAGGTGGGCTATGGTAACCAGCAAAGTTACCTTGACCTCTATCTGCTCAGGGCCTACGACAGCCCAGGTTCGCTTGACGAGGGCTGGCGCCGTACGCTTACTCCGCAGGAAAATCTGGCCGTGGCTGTGAAAGGTGCCGTCAGGGCCACGAGTTGGTTGTCGCTTTCAGGCAATGTGGCCATGTCGGCTTTCACGGCCGACCGTGAGGGCGAGTGCCTGAAGACGGAGCAGACCCGAAGCTTCGATAAGGTTTTCGACACCCGTTATACTTCGCTGGCGCGCTTTGCCGGCGACATAGGTGTGAACTTCTCGCTGAAAGGTATCAACGCATCGCTCTTTTACCGCATGGTGCAGCCTGACTATACGTCACTGGGAACCTACTATATGGCCAACAACTATCAGTCGATAGGCTTTAACTTTGGTGCTATGCTGGCCAAGAGGCTCTCGCTTACGGCCTCTTTCTCAGAACAGCATGACAACCTGTCGAAGAACCAGCTCTACACCACCAGCGGCTATGTCTATTCTGCCAATTTGGGTCTGCGCCTAGGACAGAACTTCAACATGATGGCAGGATTCAACGGATATTTGCAGAACCAGAGCGACGGACAACAGAAAGTCGACGAGGAGAATCGGGTGAAGCGTGTGTCGAACAGCCTCTACTTGACTCCGTCGTACCAAATTGACGGAGACGTGCTGGCGCACACGTTCTCCTTGACAGGAAACTTTACAGAGAATGTCAACCTGAACAAGCTGCAACCCAAGAATTCCAACATACAAACGATGGCTGCCGGCGCTAACTACAGCCTCGACGTAAAGCCATGGGAGATGGCGTTCACCACGAGCCTAAGCCATCAGCGTTCACGTGGGTACCATACGCAGTACACCAGCGACATCCTCTCCCTCTCGGTCGACCGCCCTTTCCTGCGTGAGAAGAACCTTACGGCCTCGGCCACATTCTCGCTGATTAACAATAATATCGAGAAGCGGGTGAAGAATACCTCACTGGGTGCCGACCTGGCCCTGAGCTATGTGTTGAAGAAGGTGCACTCCTTCTCGCTGATGGGGGGCTACAACAAGTATAGCGACGTTAACCTGTCAGACGACTACAGCAGCATGAACACCAGTGAACTCAGCCTGAGCCTGAACTATGTCTATACGTTCTCGCTGTTGGAAATAACGAAGAAGAGTAAATAGTATGAATAGAAACCATCAAAAGATAATGACTTGGATGCCGAGAGTGCTGCTGGCACTGTTCGTTTCTCACTGCTCGCCGGTGTCTGTGCCGGCTCAGGAGGTGAGTATCATCGTCACCTCTACGCAGGAGATTTTGCCGCCGCAGGTTGGCCTCTACATAGAGAACCCCCAGCGCTATTTCAACGTGACGCTGATGAACAATACCGGCGAGGACCAGCAGGTGTTCATGGGCATACGCATCGATCAGTTGTCGCCGCAGAGCCAGCTGAAGCTGCTCTCCACGGCCCGGCATATTCCTACGACGCCCATCGTAGTACGGGGCGGCGAAAGCAAGCCCCTGACCATGGTAGAGCTGAAAAGCATGTTCCGCTATCTGCCTCCCAGCGACGTCTACATTGCCGACGGACTCTACAGCAACTATGAGCGTGGTATTTTCGGCCTGATGCCTGAGGGTACCTACAACATCACGCTCACGGCTTATCGCTGGCAAGCTGATGTCACCTCGCCGCAGGTGGTCAGCGCCCCCAACACGGGGCAGTGTACCTTCCGCGTGTGCTACAACGTGCAGGCGCCCGAGTGGGTAAACCCATCGGCCATGGGCGGGACTTTCCAGAGTTTTGCCTTGGGCACTTTGCAGGAGTACAACCCCGTGTTCTCCTGGACGGCTCCTGTGCTGGCCTGCAATCCATTAGCCGTGCAGTTCCGCTATGGCTTCAAACTCGTGGAAGTGCTGCCAGGACAGAGTCCGGAGCAGGCCATGGACCGTAATGCTGCCATCTATGAACGCAGCGGCCTGATGGCCACCACGCTCACCTTGCCGAAGAACTATCTGAGCAAACTCAACGAGACTTCTGTCTATGCGGCACAGGTCACTGCCCAACCTACCAGCAGCGAAAACCTGAAGGAAGGGGCACTGAACTACGTACAGCTGGAGAACGACGGCAAGAGCACGCTGATACAGTTCAAGCTGGAAAAAGACCCATGGGCGGGACTTGACGATGATGGCGATGATGATGACGATGGCGATGATGATGACCCAGAAGGAGATAAAGGTGGCGGTGGCTCTGTTGACCTTAGCGGCGGTTCAGCTGATGGCGATTCGCTCTATGTCTTCAGCAAGCCACAGATTACGCGTCCGCAGTTTGTGGGAGGCCGAAAGCTCTTTGTGGGCGAGGGGCTGGGCATAGAATATCACAAGGCTTGGTATGAAGGTGGACGTGGCGAGCGTCAGGACACCATCAACTTCAAGTATCATGTGCAGCTGTTCAAAGCCAATCCCCGTGACTCGTGGAAGACTATTTTCAAACAAAAACCTATCAAGGAAGCGGTGACCGAAGAGCTGGAGACCGACTTCAAATGGGACGACTTGGAGAAGCTGGTGAGCGTTGGCGACTATCTGGTGCTGCGCATCGAGCCTGAGTGTACTAACGAGAAAAGCATCCGCTTCCTCGACGACTCGCTCAATGTGGTCGACTTTGCCGTGACCACCCGCATCAGTGACATCGCCCGCTGTGATAAAAATGTATCCATCAGCAACCGAGAACCCTTGCGTTCGTTGAAAGCCGGTGACGAGGTGGCCATCGGTGACTTTACCATGAAAGTGAAGACGGCCAAGGCCAACAGCACCTCGAAGTCGTACAGCGGTACGGGAGAGATAGAATGGACCCCCATCGGCATGAAGATTATGCTACAGGTGAAGTTCGACTCGCTTTTCGTCAATACCGACCGCGTGGTTTACGAAGGCTTTGCCTACACCTACAGCAATCAGGAAGACAAGGAGGTGAGCAGCGTGAAAGCTGTCGACGAACTGTTCAGCGACTGGGGCGTGGATAACTTCATGGCCGACCTTTATCTGCCCGGCGAGGTGCGCAGTGCCGTGAACAAGGGTGCACAGGACGTGGCCAAGCAGCTGAAGCTGGGCAAATACTATAACTACATCAAGACGGCGCGCTCTGTCTGGACCGACGGCGCCATGATTATCAACAACTGCTACCTGCCTCTGAAACTGCCGAAGAAGTTGAACCCCACGCCAGTGGATTTACAGATAGCCAGCATGAAGTTCGCCTACAACTCGGCCCAGATGAACGTTGTGGGCGAGTTCGCCGTGCCCAAGAGCAAGTCGACCGACGATATACTCATCTTCGGTGCTCCGCGCCTGTGCATGTCGCCGAAGGAGTTGCTGCCTGCTACGGGTTTCGTCAGCCTGCTGGCTGATTTTAAGGTGAAAGATCCCGACTCGCAGTTCAACCTCTCATTTAACACGCCCACCGATGTCGATGCCCCCGTCAACGGATGCTTCGTCAGTTGGCAGGACGGCAAGTTCCAGAAGTTCCATGGCGACATCGACATCCGCGTGCCCCACCTGAAGCGTGTGGTTAACGATAAGGCCATCGATGAGATGCCCGCCTTTAACTTCCAGGCCGACATTGAGGCGTGGGACAACTGGATAGCCAAGGGTACTATCCCCGAGTTCGAAGCTGAAGACCTGCCTGGCTGGCGTTTCAAGGCTGGAGGCGAGGTGGTCTACGACCACAAGGAGAAGGAGAATGACGCACAGATGATGGCCGGCTATAAGTGGCCGGAGTACTACGACTACGCCGAAGCGGGCTTCAGCAAGTCAAACCTCAAGGCTTGGCAGGGACTCTACATCGAGAGCATCAGCGTGGAGTTCCCTAAGGCACTCACCACCGAGAAGGAGGAACGTCTGAGCATCGACTTCCGGCATCTTATCGTCGACCGCTCTGGCCTTACGTTCAACGCCGTGGCCGACAACCTGCTACATGGTAAGACCGGACGGCTGGGAGGATGGGAGTTCAACCTGAAACAGGCGCAGCTTAGCGTGCTGCAAAACAACTTCGAGAAATGTGGCTTCAGTGGTGAGATTGGTGTGCCCATCCTCAACGAAAATATCGGCTTTGACTGCACCATCTACGACCAGCGTACGGCTGACAGGTCGAAGTCGGGTTATGCCTACGTCTTCAAGGTGCAGCAGATGAAGGAGACGGAGGAGTTCGACTTCTTCCTGGCGCAGGCTCAAATAGACCGCAGGCAGACGTACTTCCTCTTGGAGGCTATAGAGCAGCCCGACGGCGAGGTGGACACCAGCCTGGAGCTCTGCATGGGCGGCGACATGAACATCGGGGCACTGGAAGGCGCCAGCAGGGAGCTGGAAGCGCTGACGAGGTCGCTGCCTGCGGGGATGAGGCTGCGCGTGCCGGGCATCCACTTCACCGGCATGCGCATTGCGAACCGCGATGTGGGCTGGAAGTCGGTTTACGCCCGCTCTCTGCAGACTGTTCGCGACGAGCGTGCAGAGAAGGACGCGGACGGCAGGTACATCACCTGGCTTGAGGTGGAGGACAGGCAGGTCGTCTTCAACGAGGCTGGCAGTCACAAGGTCTACTTCAACCGTGGCAAGTGGTCGGTATCGTCAGGAATGAAGCACATTGGCCCCTTCGGCTACAATTTGAGGGGGTTCGACCTCAACCTGATGACGGACGGGGGCAAGAAGCTGCTTGCACTGACGCTCAACGGCCAGCTGGGACTCTATGAAGACAAGATTTGCGGCGGGGCCCAGGTTACCATCTATAGCGAAGTGAAGGGGCTGGACCGCATCAAGGGCGCCGGCGACATCACCAAGCTCTCGCTCGACTACTACGACACTGAGTTCGGCTCGGCCGACATCGATGCAGACATGGCCGGCATCAAGATCAAGGGCGTATTGGAAGGCCCGAAGAAAGGCTCCACCGACAAGGGCTGGGGCGGCAAGGTGAAGATGCAGCTGAAGAATCTCTTCGTGGCCGATGTCGATGGCGGCTTCTACGAGCACGACGGCGACGACGGCCAGTTCGAGTGGGGCTACTTCCACGTAGGAGCGGAAGCGGCCCACGGCATCGACGTGCCGCCGGTGAAGATCACAGGCATTCATGGAGGCTTCTACTTCAACGCCCGCCGCGACACCCAGAACCGCGACAAGGCCATTGCCAACAAAGGTACCACCGGCGTGGCCGTAGGCCTGAGTCTGGCCACTGAAGACGGTGCCTTGGTAAAGGGCGACTTCGAGCTGACGGTGCTGCTCAAGACCTCGCCCAAGCTACGCCTCACCACCTTCATGCTCACCGGCGGGCTCAAGGGCATAGGCGGACTGGTAGATGCCGATGCCAGCATCGTCTACGAGGATGACGAGACCGACAGGTACTTCCAGATTAACGTCACTGCCGACGCCAAGCTCGATGCCACCACAATGGGCAAGGCGGCCCTGGAGGCACTCAACGAATATACCAAGGACTTCGATGCCGTGAAAGGCAAGCTACAGGAGATGGCCGGCGAGGTGAAGGAAGCTGTGCGCAATGCCACCGGCGGCCTGGCCGACAAGATTGGCGAAGGCGACAAGGTGCCCGCCAATCCAGAGGAGACCGGCAAGAGTGCCGGCATGGGTGCCCACGCGAGCATCGACTTCCGCATCACCTCGCGCAGAAACGGCAAGAACCTCAGCTCCTGCGACTGGCACCTCTGGCTGGGCGAACCTGAAGAGAGCAAGCGGTGCCGCCTGTCGTTGATTGATTTTCATAGTAAGATTGTCACCGTGAGCATCGGTGCCGATGCCTACCTCTGCTTGGGCAGCGAACTACCCAACAACGGACAGCTGCCCGCCATACCGGAGAAGATCAGCCAGTTCCTTAATGGTGCCACAGCCAGCAATGGTGTACAGTCAGCTACCTTGGCACAGGCGGAAAGGGCCCAAAGTGATGCCATGAAAGCCTTCCAAGCCGACTGCAAGAACCCCAAGATGGGCGGCGGCGTGATGCTCGGAGCCAAGGCGTGGGGCAACATTGACGTCGACCTGGGCATTATCTATGCCTGGATAGATGCCATCGCCGGCTTCGACGTGGCTGTGGGCAAACTTGCCAGTCCCTATTGCGCCAATATGAAGGGCAGCACAATGGGCTGGCACGATGGAAACAACGGCTACTGGTACGGCACGGGACAGATTTATGCCTACCTGGCCGTGGGCATGGGTGTGCGCGTCTACCTGGGCTTCTACAACGGCACCTTCACCGTGGCCTCAGCCGCCGTGGGTGGCCTGCTGAAGTGCGGCCTGCCCAACCCCTCGTGGTTCGAAGGCCAGCTGCGCTGCAAGATCCGGCTGCTGGGCGGACTCTTCAAGCTCAACCGCAAGTTTGAATTTGAATGTGGCACCGTCTGCAAGCCTTTCCTTGGCAATGCCCTTGACGACTTCCAACTTTTCGGCGACCTGAACATAGGCTATGACAATGCAGAGAAAGGCTTTGACGAGGAGAATGCCGTCAGGGTGAAAAACTCCATCCTGCGTGTCACGGCTCAGGCCCCGATGAACGAAAACTTCCGTCTCATGGACAAGAACACCTTGCGCGATCTGGAGGAGAACTATAAGGGCGACTCCGAGAAACTCGAAGCCCAGGCTAAGCGCACCTTCCGCTTCAGCATGGTCAGCGCTGCTCTCTATGCTTTCAACGAAGCCGACGTGAAGAACGGACGCTATATGAAGGACTCAGTCACCATTAACAAGGGTCTGGCCAGGCTCTCCGTCCAGTTGCACTTCGACCCAAAGCGTATCGGTGAAATCGTAGACCTGACCAGTGCGCTGGGAGGTGCTGTCAACCTTAGCACCTACAACTACTGGGTGGTCGAGGTGAAGGGCCAGGCCAAGGAACTGCTGAAGGGCATGTGGTGGTCTCCCGAATATACCGACCCGCACACAGGCAAGTACATGGGGCGTCAGCCCTGGGAGCAGACCAAGCTCTACTTCCTGCGCACTACTACCGGCAATGACAACGTACCCGAGGTGCTCGACCTGCAGGAGCACGTAGCCATCGCCTATCCCTCGGATGCCTGCAACCAGCTGTTCAACGTAAAGAAAACCACAACCGGCGGTCTCACCTATAGCAATGCTGTCTATGCCTATGTCGACGACGTGCGACAGCCCACACTGGTGATGAAGGACGACGACGTGAAGTATGCCTTCAAGTGCGACGGCTACAACACCTCGCTCGTATGGTATCTGGAACCCCTGAGTGGCGGTGAGAAGCAGACGCAGGCCAATAAGTTCGTCAGCACGATGAACGGCAACGGCCTGAACATGACACCGGCCAATCCCTTCAGCAATGTTGTTGGCGACAAGCAGTACCGTCTGCGACTAGTGTACTTTAAGGTGAAGGCAGACAATATCCTGGAGCGCGAGGAGACAGACCTGCTCAACCTGACGGTTAATGCCAAAGACGGCTCATGGCGAACGGGTGGTTACTGGACGCAGAAAAAGCACAACGTGGTGACCAAGACTAATGGACCAGAGTATGAGAAGCCCTTCGTGGGCATGCGTCTGGAGTCGATGGAGTACGCCTACGGACATAGTGACGACAACAGCTGGACCATAGACCTGGGCAACACGGGCAATGCTAGTGTCCTCTACAATTATATGACCGTCAACCAGTGGCCTCTGCGTCTGTGTGACCCATACTTTTACTTCGCCTACCTGGGACGATGGGCCTTCATCGGTGGACGTGAGTCCCATCCTTACCTGTACGACGGTCTGGGCAACCAGAGCACCGAGGCTTTCGTCTATACCGACCGTGGCGGCTCCTGGGCCGGTGACCTGCTGCCCAGCAGTGCCAACGTGCCCATGCGCATTCTGGAGACTGACCTGCAGCAAATGGGCTATGAGCGCCTGCTGACCACGGCTTGGCACAACATCCGCAATCTGACGGTCTACGACAAGAGGCAGTGGTCGAAGTACACCAACTATCCGCTGCCCGTGTTCAATGATGCCGACCATGTGCATATTGAACAGGCTGGCCCCGACATGACGCCTCGCTTCAATTATGCCACTGACGACAAGGAGCAGATTCTCAACCTGCTGCTACAGATCTGGGGACCCTATGCCTTGGCTAATGAGCTGGCCATCGACATACCGAAATATGGCGGATTCTATGGGCTGAACGACCTTGAGAAAAATAAGAAGAACTATAATAATATGGCCTTGAAGAACGAGGCTGTCAGATCGCTGTCCATGGGCAGCTACACGCCAGATTATGGCAATGGGCTGACGAGGGGAATGGTACGCATACCCCACTACCAGTTCTACTATCTGGCAGGAGGCACGCTGAACAAGAGCCATAATGTGTACAAGAAGGCAACGCTCTACAAGTCGTTCCTCAACAGCTATTCCGGAGGTGATGGCATAGGTCTTATGGGCGAACGCGTCTATCGTGAACAGGACGAACTGGTGTGGTATCGCCTGTTCCTGAATGGAGCTACGCCCACCACCCGCCTACGTTCGACAGGCGCCATGCCCTACGACCTGAGCAAGGTGTACGCACCCAACGGCACCATTGTGGCCGACCAGTTCGACGCCCGTCTGGCAGGCAAGAATGTGAAGAGCATCGTAGTGTCGTGCTATCGTGTCGATGCCTACGACATGCAGTCAGGCAAATACGGTGTTACCGATGCGTCGAAGGTGAAGACCATCACCGTGAAGAATCCATTCGACTATGCTTGGTGGAACAAGTACTATAACGAGATGAAAAAATAAGATGAAGATAAAGTATTGCATATCCCCCCTCCTGCTGCTGCTCCTATTCATGGGGCGGCAGCAGGCCGTGGCTCAGAACGATGCTGCCGGCACGGCTACGGCCGACACCGTGGCCGATCCCTATTTTGGCCTTTCACACTATGAGGGACTGGTGACGTCGAAGATCAATCTCCTGGCGCGTGCCTACGGCGACAGCGTGGTACTACGCTGGGCCGCCGAGGACTATGTGTCGTGGGTGACGCTGAACCGCGACGGCTACGACATTCTGCGTATGGAGCGAGTGAGTGCCGACAGCGTAGAACTCCTTACGCTGGCCACGGCCCTGAAGCCCCTCCCGCTGGAGGCCTTTCACCAGAAATACGGCGAGAAGGACACACTGGCCCTTGTAGCCATGGCCGCTCTCTACGGTCAGGGGCAGATGGACTATCAAGCCACCAAGAACCGACCTGGCACCATGGGAGCTATGGTAGAGCATAGCGAGGAGCAGAACACGCTCTATGCCTTTGCCATCATGGCCAGCGAGTGGCGCCGTGACCTGGCCAGCGACCTGGCCATGCGCTACATCGACAAGACAGCGCAACGAGGCCACAGCTACAGCTATATTGTCAAGCCCCACGTGTGGGATCAAGACTCCACCATCATCTTCGAATCAGGAGCCGTCAACAATCTGCTCAACGAGCGCTACCGCCCCGGGCAGTTTACCCCGCAGGTGCGTGACTCCATCAGCGAGGTAAACACCGTTACACTGGAGTGGACGCCGGGCATCTACGGATCCTTCGAAGTGGAACGGCGCGAGGCCGGCAAGGGCCGCCACCAGATTTGGCAGCGCATCACGGCAAAGCCCTATGTACATTCTATCATTGAAGAGGAGGACGGCCGCGAGCGCGGTTGCCTGTTCACCGACCGTGTGCCCCGTCCTGGCAACTATGAGTATCGCATTCTGGCCCACGACCCCTTCGGCGACCTAACGGAGCCCAGCAAGCCTTACCTCGTTCGCATGCCCGACATCGAGCCTCCATCGGCTCCCGTTGTGCAGGGTATCTATGTGGTGCGTAAGAACCCTGACGACCTGATGAAGGATGTAGAAGCCCTGGTCCACTTCTCTAAGCAGCCGCTGGAGGACGATCTTACGGGTTACCGCATCTTCTACCGCCACACCCAGCAGACAGGTGGACAATGGAAGGAGTTGACCAGCATCCTACTGGCACCCACCGACACGCTGGTAAAACTCGACGTGACGGGCTTGCCCACGGGCATGATTAGTGTGGCTGCCTTCGATACGGCTCACAATGTCACCTACTCCATGCCCGTGGAGATGCGCCTAAGCGACCTGAAGGCTCCTGATGCCCCCAAGAACCTGCGGGCCGATGCACGCCCCGACGGCCACATCATCCTGACCTGGACACCCTGTCCGGAGCCCGATGTGAAGGTCTACGACGTGGCCTTTGCCAACGACACCACCCACACCTTCCTCCTCCGTGGGCAGGTGCCGGCTGCTGACAGCACATTCACCGACACGTTGGCTTTGGACAACAACCAACGTTATATATATTATAAGGTACGAGCGGCGGACTACTCCACCAACGTGGGTGACTTCACGCCCTGGCTGCAGGTGGAGCGCCCCACCAACCTGCCGCCTCTGCCGCCCCACCTCGACACTGCCTATGTCAGCCGTGAACGTATCCACGCCGAGTGGCTGGTGGCTACCGATGCCAACATGAAGTTCCACAACCTGCTTCGTCGGCGCACAGACCAGCAGGAGTGGATGCTGCTGCGCCGTCTTGATGCCGACTCCGTGGCTGCCGAAGGCTACCGCATACGCATGGATGACACCCCTGAGCAGACGCGCCAGCACCGCTACGAGTACGTCGTGGAGTCGTGGAACAGCAGCATGCTCTGTAGCGGACCCTCGCCGGCCTATTCCGTCAGTTTTGCTGGCTCATGGGTGATCGATGCCCGCATCCGTCTGGCCGGTGACTATTTTAAGGAGCAGGATGAGGTGCGCCTGGCCTGGAGCACCGAGGGTGTGCTGCCTACCGGCGACCACTACTATTGCCTCTGGCGCAAGACCACGGGCGACGATGACTTCCGCTTCATGCTCTCCATAGAGCCTGATGCCGTGGAGTTCACCGACCGCTCGCTGGAGTCTGGCCAAACGGCAGAATACCGCCTCACCATCCAGTATGACGACGGCCGCAGTTCGCAACCCTCGAACATCATTGGCGTGAAGGTAGAATAATTAGTACAGGACAAAACGACAAATGAAGATGAGAAATCAATCGGTCATATTTTGGAGCCTTTTCCTGCTTGCCACGCTGTTGCAAAGCTGTGGTGAGTTCATGGAGTTCGACTACAGCGACTTGCCTGGCGACTCAAAGATAGAGGTGACGCAGCGACAGGTGGCTGTGATGGTGGGTGATACCTGTCGCATAGCCTATCAATTGAAGCAGGATGAGGGTGTGAGTACGGCCCTCTACTGGGAGAGCCGTAATCAAGAGGTATGTACCGTTAGTCCCGCAGGGGTGGTCAAGGGCATTGCCGAAGGTGAGACAAGTGTGCTGGTGATGGTGCTAGCCGACCTGCAACGCGATTCCCTCACCGTACAGGTGCTGCCACAGTGGACTATCTCACCCTACGACTACCCCTACGAGACGATGGCCTGCGCCCAAATCACCGTGAACGGCCAGCCTTTCGACCCCGAAAAGATGATGCTTGGTGCCTTCATCGGCGACGAGCTGCGCGGTGTGGGTGTGTTGCGCACCACTGCCGGTGGTAATGGCTATGTGGAGGTGCGTATCTACGATGACAGCCCGGCCATGACGGATCAGCAAGTCTCCTTCCAACTCTATCTGCGTGGACAGGGGGCGCTCCATACTTTTGGGCAGACCATACCTTTCGACCGCGAAACCCATGGCTCGCCATCAGCCCCTATCAAACTTGAACTATAAGACGTGGAATTAATAACGATGAAACAGCTAAGCCACCCCTTCTTCTTCATGCTGTCTGCACTATTTGCTTCGTGCACACTCTTCGACAGCGAGTATCTTGACGACGAGGCCAAGCAGACAGATCCGCCCGTTCCAGTGTATACAGGCGAAGGCTATGATAGCCCCGTATCGGTGAGTAATGGTGACCTGCATCTCACTTATCAGCTCACGAGCAACACCCGCCAGCTCACCCCTGACTATAACCCCTATGTCATAGCGGCAACGATGGACACCATCTCTAACTATGGCTATGTAGACTTCTCTGCTCAGACGCCTGCTGCCATGCTCCCCGTGAAAGGCGAGAATCTGGTGTGTGGTGCCGACATCGACCAGTTGCCCTTCGGCATCGGTGCCCGTGTCGTCAGGACGGAAAGGGCCAATGACCGTTATCGTTGCTATATGGTCAATGTTGGCCTGAACATGCTCTATCTGAAACTAGACCTTCAAGGTAATGTTGTTGTCAGTGATGGCGATGACACGCAGGTGCAGCAGGGCCGTTCCACCCGTACAGAAACCTGGGAAGAGGGCGACTGGATCTATGTGAAACATCAGAAGGTGGTCGAATTTCCTAAAGATAAAATTGAATTGGAACTTGGTGACCATTTCAGTGCCTCTGTCCAACCAAAGGGTACTAACACTCACAATTTCTATCTGAAAATCAATTTGGAAGGCAACTCAATGGGGCTGCCTTATGTCTATATGGAGGACCAAATGGATACGGATGCAGAGTTCCATATGGAGTTTGCCGGAAAAATTGAACACGAATTCATACCGGAAAAAAGTAAAAATAATCTACTGGGCGTAAAAGGCACTATCCCCATAGGTCCTGTTTTGCTTAGATTAGTACTCCCCTTGAGTGTTACGATAAAGGCTGAGGCCACTGGCGAAGCTACCTTGCATGTTCAGCACAATATGATTCTGCGCTCAGAATTCAACGAGTCGACCATTGCTTCAGCTCTCTTTCTTGGTACATTGGCCAATGCCTTCGTACTAGGTTCTGGTATGCTTATAGGGTCAACTGTGGCAATAACGGCTGATCAGGTGCAAAAAGTGGTGAAAAACTCAGAGACTACAAGTCTTAAGGCTTGGTTTGACAGCGTGCAGGTCTCTGGCAGCGTATCGCTCAATGCGGAGCCAGGATTAGGAGTGGGACTCTACACTCAGAAACTGTCATATCGTTTCTATTTTCCCGTAGAGCTGGTGAAGGCCGAATGCAAAAGTCCCAAGTGGAACCCGGGAGAGAAGAGCAGGAACTTGGAAGATAATCCAGGTGTGACAATCAGCTCTTCATTGGGGGTATATGGAAAACTTTTTGTGCCATTCCTTTCACCTGAAGACGATAAAGAGAAGACCGCTGAACAAAAAGCAGATGAAACAAGCAATCTTGACTTTGCTGCGGAATTTACAAAAGTGGAAAAGGTATGGGAGGATTATACTTGGTATCCTGTTCTGAACGACAAAAAGACTTACGTGCAGCGAAAAAACAAAACCACTGATGCCCGCGCAGGGGCTTCTGAGACGGAATGCCATGCCAGCCTGAAGAATGTGGGCATGCTTTCCAGTCTGGCAGGGCGCAAATATTATCTGGCCATGCAGGTGGACCAGCTTGATGCAAAAGACGAGAAGACAGTGGTGAAGAACGTTGGAATTTATTGGGACAAGAAACAGCGCCTCATACAGTCTGACACGCGCTTGTCGGCTACATACGACTATGATTTCGGTCTTAAGCTGGAAGCCGAGAAATCATATCTTGTCACGCCATGTCTGTATGCCAGCGACCGAAAGGAACTGATTGGAACCTACAAGCCCCTGCACTTCTCTTACTCCAACCCCATCATGGTCATCGAGAAGCAGATGGACGACGTTCATGTGCTCAGTGCTGTCAGGACGTCGAACGACATTTTGCTTGACATTGAGTATTACCTGGCTCTGAGAATCAGTTTGTTTGGAGACGTGAAGCGCTGGGGCATTGACGTAATAGACTATCCTACTCTTAACTACGAGTACGTCGTTAACAATCCTGAAGAGCTAAAATCACCATTCAGTGCAAAGATCAAACTTAACAAGTCCTTCTTAGACAAGGCGGACAAGGGTAAGAAGGACCTCACTTTTAAAATTCAGGGATGGATTGTTATGAATGACGGCAATATAATGAAAGACGGGGTTCGTAGCTTCATCCTGAAGTTTGACGAGACTGACCGCTCCTGGGAGGCCATTTTGGAATAGCGGCGGCTACTTTTCGTTCTTTAGTGCCTGGCGCATCTCCTTCAGCAGGTCGCTGGCGAAGATGAAGTCGGTGAGGCGTTTGTTGGTAGAGCCCATGATGTCGGCAGAGACGCCTTGCCACTCCTTCTGCCCTTCATAGATGAAGATGATGTTCTCGCCGATGCCCATGACGGAGTTCATGTCGTGGGTGTTGATGATGGTGGTCATGTTGTATTCGTGGGTGATGCCGTGCAGCAGCTCGTCGATGACGAGCGAGGTCTTCGGGTCGAGGCCGCTGTTGGGCTCGTCGCAGAAGAGGTACTTGGGGTTGAGGGCGATGGCGCGGGCAATGGCTACGCGCTTCTGCATGCCGCCGCTGATTTCGCCGGGGAACTTGGCGTCGGCATCGGTCAGGTTCACACGGTCCAGGCAGTCCTTGGCGCGCCGCTGGCGCTCGCGCAGGGTCATCGACGAGAACATGTCGAGCGGGAACATCACGTTCTCCAGCA
>ERZ842401.2475-NODE-2475-length-24693-cov-30.624848_pt1 | contig 24693 bp, 13 predicted proteins | sample MGYA00521270_ERZ842401 | MGnify/ENA primary metagenome ERZ842401 (study PRJEB31892, sample SAMEA3878208) | bioreactor metagenome | biome: Moose rumen | place: Sweden | collected 2011-10 | study: EMG produced TPA metagenomics assembly of the PRJEB12797 data set... | reverse complement strand
AGTTCACCGTTCAGGAGGGCAAGCTGTGGTTCCTGCAGACCCGTAACGGTAAGCGTACCGGTGCCGCTATGGTGAAGATTGCCATCGACCTGCTCCACGAGGGTAAGATTGATGAGAAGACCGCCATCATGCGTTGTGAGCCTCAGAAGCTCGACGAGCTGCTGCACCCCATCTTCGACAAGAAGGCTTTGACCACCGCCAAGGTCATCGCACAGGGTCTGCCCGCCAGCCCAGGTGCTGCCTGTGGTCAGATTGTGTTCCATGCCGACGATGCCAAGGCTTGGCACGAGGATGGTCACAAGGTGGTGCTCGTCCGCATCGAGACCTCTCCTGAGGACCTTGCCGGTATGGCTGCTGCCGAGGGTATCCTGACAGCTCGTGGCGGTATGACCTCTCACGCTGCCGTGGTGGCCCGTGGTATGGGTAAGTGCTGCGTGTCGGGTGTAGGTTCACTGAATGTCAGCTACAAGGAAAAGACTGTCGAGATTGACGGCGTTGTATATAAGGAGGGCGACTACATCTCTCTGAACGGTACCACCGGTCAGGTCTATGCTGGCGAGGTGCCCACGAAGGCTGCCGAGCTCAGTGGCGACTTCAAAGAGCTGATGGACCTCTGCGACAAGTACACCAAACTGCAGGTGCGCACCAATGCTGATACGCCCCACGATGCTGAGGTGGCTCGCAACTTCGGTGCCAAGGGTATCGGTCTGACCCGTACCGAGCATATGTTCTTCGAGGATAAGAAGATTATCGCCATGCGCGAGATGATTCTCTCCGACAGCCTGGCTGGTCGCGAGAAGGCACTGGCCAAGCTGCTGCCTTATCAGAAGGCCGACTTCAAGGGCATCCTCGAGGCTATGGACGGTCTGCCCGTGAACATCCGTCTGCTCGATCCTCCTCTCCATGAGTTCGTTCCCCACGATCTGGCTGGTCAGGAGACCATGGCTAAGGAGATGGGCGTGAGCCTGGAGGCTATCCAGCGCCGTGTGGCTTCGTTGGCTGAGAACAACCCGATGCTGGGTCACCGCGGTTGCCGTCTGGGTATCACCTTCCCCGAGATTACCGCTATGCAGACCCGCGCCATCCTCGGTGCTGCCTGCGAGCTGAAGAAGGAAGGCAAGAACCCGATGCCCGAGATCATGGTTCCGCTGATTGGTACGCTCTATGAGCTGAAGCAGCAGAAGGAAGTCATCACATCGACTGCCAAGGAGGTGTTTGCCGCCGAGGGTATCGAGGTTGAGTTCGAGATTGGTACGATGATTGAGATTCCTCGTGCCGCCCTGACTGCCGACCGCATTGCCGAGGAGGCTCAGTACTTCTCATTCGGTACCAACGACCTTACTCAGATGACCTTCGGTTACAGCCGCGACGATATTGCTTCGTTCCTGCCTGTTTACCTCGACAAGAAGATTTTGAAGGTTGACCCGTTCCAGGTGCTCGACCAGAAGGGTGTTGGTAAGCTCATCAAGTATGCTGTAAAGGCTGGTCGTGAGGTTCGTCCAGAGCTCCGCTGCGGTATCTGTGGTGAGCACGGTGGTGAGCCCAGCTCTGTGAAGTTCTGTGCTAAGATTGGCATGAACTACGCCAGCTGCTCGCCCTTCCGTGTGCCCATCGCGCGCCTCGCTGCCGCACAGGCTGCTGTTGAGGAGTAATCTAACGAAACGCTTTGATATAAAAATCCCCGGCTTGCATGTTGCAGGCCGGGGATTTTATTTTGGCTTGGTTTATTTCTCTGCGATGTAGGCCGGTCCTATGGTGTTGCCCCGGCAGATGGTCAGGCTGTCGCTGCCAGGATGTACGGCGATGACGGCGGCTATGGATGTAAAGGTGCCCTGAGGGTAGGCATTCGTCCCGTAGTTAGTTATATAATATAAGGTGTAAATGCCTCGGCCGCGCTGCTGCACGTAGCAGGTCAGCGTGGTGTCCTGGCTGTCGTACATCGGTTCTTGCAGGCGCACGTCGGCCTTGCCTATGGTCATCATCTGTCCCAGCGTCAGCTTTTCGTACTTCAGCGTGCCGGCAAGCATGGTGTCGGCTGCCAGTTGCGTTTGTCCCATTAGGTGGAATGTGACAAAGCCGTCGTTCTCTGCCTGCCGGTAGGTTGTGCCGTTGCGTGGCTGCGGGTTCGTACCTTTTGGGGCAAGGGGCAGGTCCACCTGTATGTTCTCGTCGTCGATGGATGCCAGCGCCTCGGGTGTCATCCACGGTCTCCCCTCAAACGACACGTTGCCGCGCTCTTCGTCTAAAGCCGCCTGCAGCCAGTACTCTCCCGCCTGCTCATAAGTCCAGCCGTGCATCATGGGTTGGTGGTCCGACCCGTTGATGTCGGGCTTGTGAACAATGTTGCAGCCAGCCAGCCCGAGGGCCGCCACTGCCATTATGATTCTTGAGTATTTCATAGTTTGTTGTGATTTATCGTTGCAAAGATAGTGATAATTTGGATAATATGCACAACAATACTCCATTTTTTTTTGTATCTTTGCATCGGTAATTAACAATACTAATGCTCATACACAAATATTCCGTTATGGCTGCCGCTGTAGTGGAACAGTTGTTCCCTCCGTCGACAACGAACGAGGTAGCACAGATAGTAACTGCTCTGAACCTGCTGAATGCCATCGTGAAACTGGAAGCAGGCAAGCAGTTCACGTCCTACAATTACATCAAGGGCATGGTGTCGTGTCTGTTTGTCTGGTTGCTTTATCATCCGATAGAGGATGTGGAAATGTACTGGGATGAGGCAGAAAATGTCACCTACATCCGTGTCGATGGTGTGCAATACAGTTTCCACCGCGTACCTATTGTGAGATATTATGTCGGACTCTGCAAAGGCGAAGGACTCACTGTGATAGAGTGGGACGGCGTGCAGCGTCAGGCCGTTGCTGCCGAGTTGTTTCGCAGTGCGGTTGGCACGCTGCCTGAAGTTACCGCTGAGGATGGCGATGCCCTGATTCTCAAGATGCGTTATTGCACCGTGCGGAAGATTATACAGCGGATTAACGGGCTGGATGGTGTCACACCCTATATCAAGTTGTCGCCGCCGCCAACAGACACGCCGTCGACTGACATGAAGACATCCGGCAAAAAGTCGCCACCGCCGCGTCGGCAGTCCCGTGTGGGGCGCATCAGAAAACTGCGGAAATTCGTGGAACGCCATCTGTCAAACCCCAATCTCACCATCAGGGAGTACGGGCAATGGAAGCAGCAGGCGGAACAGTGGCGCCACACAGACAAGGACCATCTCTTCTGCCTGACGCTGTCGCTCAAGTTCAACGGCTGGTGGGAGCAGCAGTTCGAGATTTCCAGAAAGGGCGACTTTCATGTTTACCGGGTCATGGCCTACACCGGCGACAACTATGGCAGCGTGGTGAAGACCCTCATGGGCAAACGGCCTCTGACATACATTCGTCCGGAAAAGCTGATGAGAAGGGGATGGCACTACTTCATCAGCCGCACCAACTGGTCGTGGATTCACATGACCTATACCCGCTACCTGCTTATGATGGGGCACAACAGCAACCTGAACCTGGACGGCAGCACCTATAACCTCTGCATCACCTACGGGCTGGCCCGCTATCTGGCCTCGGCCTATCCGCAGCTGCGTTTCATCAATGTGCTCAACTTCACGCGCTTCAAGGTCCACCGCAGGGTGTACTCCGCAAAAGACCTGCAGAAGGTGGGCCTGCACTCTAAGTCGCGGACGCTGAAGGTGTGGATGGTTGTCGACCCTATGCTGCTGTTGGGCGACCTTGACGTGGAGGGCCTGCCGCAGGGGCTGATTGCTGAATACCGGCAGGCTCCGGATTATGCCGATTTCTTCACGAAGGTGTATCATCGGGGCAGGGTGGGGCTTGTGGCCTACAGTCATTTCCACCTGCTGCCCACCATCTACCGGGAAATCACCATCAACGGACACTATGCCCATGTCCTGAACGACAAAGGCAAGTGGGCCATCTACTCGCTGATAGAGGAGGCGTTCGAGACCGAATTCATCTTCGATGCCATCTACTTCGATCCATATCTTTTTCTGGTTGTGGGGTGCAAGGGCGCAGAAAGGATCATTCTGCACGACATGTTCAATCCGCTCTGATCAGTCTACCTCGAAGCCTTCGCCTCGTTCAAGCGTCACCTTCGTCTCGTTCAAGCGTCACCTACGCCTCGTTCAAGCGTCACCTTATAGGGTGTAGGGATGCTTCTAACAGGGACTACCCCTTATTCCTACAAGGTCAAAGGACTATCCTTTCAACCTTTTGCCTATACGCAAAATACCTGGTGCCTATACGCAAAACACCTTTCGCCTATACGCAAAATGAAAGGCCGTTTTTTTGTAAAAGGACGTAATTGTCTTCTTATTAATCATCATGTGATTATTTCAGATTATTTCAGAAGCAAATGTGTAGTTTGAATCTTTGAAAATAATTTGCCGTTTCCAAGATTATTTTGTAATTTTGGATAAAATCGCAAACCTTTTGTAAATAAAGGCAGTTCGGAGGATTGAGAAAAATCTGGGTTACCTGGCAACGGTTCTTACACCTAAAGGTATAAGCGAGCAAAGCTCGTGGCTCATTTCCTCATTCTTACATCATCAAGAATTGGATTCGCACAAGATACACCATTGAGTTTCTGGGTACTTGGGAGATGATTCATAATCCCAATTTTAAAGTGGTCGAATTTGACCACTTTAGAATGCAGGCAGGTTTACCAAGTTTCGTCATGAGCGTGAGTGAGTGGATTGAGAAGACTAATGCCACTATCAACGAATTGATATGCCTATCGAATATGGAGAATATCAATGCCGTGCTTATCAATGATGGTGTTCCACAAGGAGAAAGGCTTGTAAAACTCAATCAGATTGCCATTCAGCAGATGCAGGTGTTGGAGGGGAATAGCAATAGGAACCTTCTTAAGTAACCCTTTCTCAAATAGGAGATTCACAATTGCATGATAGTTCATTTACCGTGCATGGCTTCTGATTGCTCATTACTGTCTATATAAAAGGTGACCCGCCAGCAGATCTACGGGATGCCGACGGGTTCTGTTATCGTTTGATTAAATAATCTGCTCTCGCTCGGTCATTTGAAATCAGGCTTTCATGACGCTCGCTTACTCGCAGATTTCGGACTGTCTTATCCGAGAATCTTCTTCATTTCGACTGCAAAAATAATGTTTTTTCTTCAAATATGCAAGAATTCGATTATTTTTTTGAAGAAATAATACCAAATATACCATTTTTTTGTATTTTTGCACCGTGTTTCGTAAGAGGCACAAGACATTTTATTTGCTCATTTTTCCTGTGCGAACTACCACCTCGACTAAGGAGATTTTACGAGCGAACCAATATACAAAGGAGTATGCGCAATATTGCGCAGATTTCTCCATTAGTATATTGAGGCTGTGGTAGGCCTGCACAGGAAATGGTGGGTCTGCGCTTTCTTTGTGTATTACATTGAGGTTAGTGCAAACAACCACCAGGCATAGAGGTGGGTACTAACGAACAAAAGCAAATAGAATGAAACAGACTTGTATGAAAATGCTGATGCTAACGATGGCACTGGTGAATACCATCGTTGCCTATTCACAGGAAGAGCGCAATAAGCCGTTACAGGTAGTTGTCAACGATGTCAGCCTCTGTAAGGTTCAGAGTGGTGGCAAGGATATCAAGGCTGCTATGGATGCGGGAAAGGATGTGGTAGTAGTAACAACAGACTAAGCACCTATTTCAATTTATATGGGCAACAATAAGGACAAAACGAAACTAAGCCCCTGGTGGAAAGGATTTCTCACCAGCATACTCGGCACGACTATATCCATTGCCCTGACTTTCGGCACAACGGCAATAGTGAATAGCAGGAAAGCGGAGGATACCCGGCGACTGACGGCTGTGATGATAATCCAGGATATTGACAACAGCATAGAAACATTGAGAAACATCATGGATCACGAGGAGAAATGCTATAATGCCACGCAATATGCGATAAACCATATTGACAGCATTACTGCCTTGCCCGATGATACGCTGAATCTGCTGTTACAATATATCATGCCAGGTATGTGGATGTCGACAGACATGGAGTTCGATGACTCCAAGGAGCGAATCTTCCATAGCAGTCAAGATTCCTGGAGCAATTTGAACGACATAGCCTTCGTCAATAATGTCGAATCGTTTTACAAAAGCAGGCATGTGCTTCAAAGGCTTTTGAAAACAGGTGACGACATGTATTATTGGATTAAGCCGATATCCAAAGAAGAGGCGATTCGCGACATACAGAGCGGAATTCTTACTAACAAAGACAAGTTTATATCCTATTTGGAAAGAAGATTAAAAGAACCGCGTGTTCAAGAATACATAGTCAACTACTTCAAGCGGATTAAACTTTACCAGGACGTGATTGAGAGTTGGAGCGGCCTGAATGAAGAGAACAAATTCCTAATGAATATCACTAAGGAAGATCTCAACGAATTTAAGGAAAGCACCATTAAGAAGAATCGCGCAGCCAAGGAAAAAGACGTCATTGGAGCGTGGATTGGCTCGGCTGTCACTGACCATCAAGTAGAATACGAATATTGCAAAGACCATACATTCACGATGCGTGCGATTCATCAAGTGGGGCACCCTGCCTATTTGGGGAAAATAGTGCGAACAGCAACTCTTGAAGGATTTTGGACCATCGAGGGCGACTCCATCATCGCCATCTTCGACCCGTCAACTTGCAAGTTGTCAGCAGATGATAGTGGTATAACCTATCCCGAAGAAATGCGCGACTCCGTAAAAAGGTTCATCAATCTATGGCTGGTAGGCGATAAGCAATTGCATGACCTTAAACAGTCAATAACTGAACAGGGTGTCAGACAATCCAGAGCCACGAATATCGACTTGACAGGCAATAGGCTTGAACTGATTGATTCAGAAAAGAAAACCACCCATTACAAACGGAAAGAATAAACTAAAAATGAAGAATATGGTTAAAACAAAATTATGTGGTTTCTTGTTTATTACAAGTCTCCTTTGTGTGATTGGATGTTCGACTACGGACAATTCAATACCTGACTCACAGGCTGATACAGGCAAGTCGCTTTCAAAAACGGAAGCAGAGACCTACTCCAAACAACTCATAGACGAATGGAAGGAGAAGGTAAGGACTGATATGGAGGCTTCGTACAAAAACAAGGAAATTACTATCGGCGACAAAACCATGAGACTTGCGTGGACAGTTTTTGACGAGAAACCAAAGGATGGCTATGCGCTCTACATCTCACTCCACGGTGGCGGTGGCACTTCTGCCGAAGTGAATGATGAGCAATGGTACAATCAGCAGTGGCTTTATGAGCCTGACAATGCCGTCTATCTTGCGCCTCGGGCAATCTCCGACACTTGGGATTTACACTTTCTGCCTGAGACAGATGCCTTCTATCACAAGATTATCATGATGATGACGGTATTTCTGGATGTGAATCCAGACAAAGTATATCTCATGGGCTATTCTGCCGGAGGTGATGGCGTTTGGCGATTGGCACCCCGATTGGCTGACCATTGGGCTGCTGCTTCAATGATGGCAGGGCACCCAGGAGACGTCTCGTTAGTAAATCTGCGCAACACACCTTTCTCCATTTGGTGCGGTGCAGAAGATGCTGGCTATGACCGTAACCTGCGTTGTGCCGAGCGCATAGAGGAGATGAAGGCCCTGCATGAGGCTGATCCTGAAGGCTATATTTACGATGGACATATTGTTCCCGGGAAGGGGCACTGGATGGATTGGGAGGACGATGCTGCTGTACCCTGGATGGCTCAGTTCAAGCGTAGTCCATACCCTAAGCGAATAGTATGGCAACAGGAAGAGGTGCTGCAAAACAGTTTCTACTGGATAACTGCACCTGCTGACGAACTCCAGCGTGGCAAGAAGGTGATAGCCGATATCGTCGGCAACTCTATCGACATCAGTCAATGCGATTACTCCAAACTTACGCTCTCACTCTGCGACAAGATGCTTGATTTGGACATGCCTGTCAAAGTAACATCCAAAGGCAAGACACTTTTCGAGGGCATTGTGAAACGAGAACTATCTACTCTACGATCTACACTCTATGAGCGCAATGACCCGTCATACATTTTTCCTGCCCAAATTGAGATTAAGTGTGGAGATTAAGCGACTAATATAACCATTTTTTAAATATGATGAAAACTTTAATTCTTTTCTTAATGCTGTTGATTGGTGCAGGGGCACAGGCAGCAACAAACGATGGCCACGTATGGCTGAAATTGCAAAGCAGTAATGTCCGTATGGATGAGGCTGTCAACCATTTCAGTGAGTGGATTAGTCTGCCTACCGAATCGACTTTCGAATTGTTGAGTGACGAGACAGACCAGATTGGTATGCGCCATCTGCGTTATCGTCAGTATGTGGCAGGCGTGGAGGTTCAGGCATCGATGCTGATTGTGCATGGTCGCAACGGTCTGGTGACCACGGCTAACGGCGTAGTGATGGAACAGCAGGAACAGCCAAGGACTATTCGACGCGCTGCAACAACACGAGGCGGATATGAGAATTGCTATTTGGTAAAGGATGATGCTGGCTACCACTATGCCCGATTGGACTATGATGTCTTTGGTGACGCCGATATCTATGTGGATATAGAAACAGGTAAGGTGGTGAAATCGCTGCCTCGCAGACATTCTGTTGATGTGACAATGCAAGGCCGTACAATGTATAGTGGCACCGTGCCACTATCGGTAAAAGAACTAACTGACGGCAAACGCGTGATGATAGACGAGTCACGAAATATATATACACTCAATGCTCAGCAAACGCCGAGTATTACAGATTATGAAATGCAAGGATATAAACTCTATGAAGATGAGAAAGGAAATATAATATATGACCGAGAGCGTTATATTAAAGAATATTGTCCACCATTTTCAACAGATGCAGACTTCCTGACAATGGCTCAGTTGGTACAAATTACACTTGAAAAAGTGTACAATCTGGATGACCAATTTGCAGAAGTTTATCTAGTGTTGAAAGATATTAACAGCATAGAAGTTGCAAAAACGCCTCGAATGTCTGTCTCCTCATTGCCATTACAATTTGATATCAATACCTTAGGTGGAACTTCGGCCTTTCTGAATGACAGAGGTTTCAAAATTGAGGTCTGGTTATATAATTATGTTGGAGAAGATACAATTGTTGATGAAGTTGAATTTGGTTCACAGCCAGTAGGTCTGAACGACTGGAAAGGAGATAAATCGGAAGGACATTTACATGTTATCGCAACGGGTAATCCTGTTGCAGACATTCATTGGGGTATGCAGAAAACCTATGATTGGTATAAGGATATATTGGGGCGTAATAGTTTTGATGACAAAGGAAGTCCGATATATAACATTTTTTTTGCTCAAACACGAACATTATCTTATATAAATTCTTTTATACATATGGATACAGGGCAAAACAATGCCTTTGCTAATAATGACGAGATGCATAATTGTTACGTTATGGAATATGGTATAGGTGATGGAGTAGAAATGCGCCCTGTTGTTGCACTTGACATTTTGGCCCATGAATATACTCATCTTGTAACAACTTCTACTGCAAATCTAGAATACATGGGTGAATCGGGTGCGCTTAATGAGTCTTTTTCAGACATGTTAGGAATCAGCATCAAGAAAGCCGTAAAGGGTAGTAAAGCAAACTGGTTAATAGGTGATGAAGTAATGCTACAAGTGCCATGTATGCGTGATATGAGTAATAAAATTGTAGGTAGTGAGGGCGTACAACCTATATATTATAAAGGAGACAATTGGTATGATGGAACAGAAGATTATGGTGGAGTACATACAAATAGTGGAGTTCCAAATTATTGGTTCTATTTGGTTGCAAATAAAAGCGATTATGGGATTGAAACCGCATCTAAAATCGCTTATCGAACGTTAACACAATATCTCACTCCCACTTCTAATTTTTATGATGCACGTAAAGCCACTCTTCAAGCTACTGTTGATATTTATGGTTATGATGATACTTTTTTTTACAATCCTGAGTATGATGCTGTAGAAAGTGCCTGGAACGAGGTCGGGGTCTTTGACGAAGAAGAGTCAACGGGCATTAATGCCGTCACTCGCATGGTGAACAATAATGAAACTGACAATTGGTATAACTTGCAGGGCCAACGCATTGACAAGCCCTCAAAGACAGGTGTATATATCCACAACGAAAAAAAAGTTGTCATCAAATAAAATTCAAGATAAGAAGATTCAATATTTTATTAACAAACAAAAAACAACAAGATTATGAAAAAATTTTTGATGACGCTCGCAGCCGTCCTTTGCTGCGCAATGGTTTCCGTAGTGTTCACATCATGCAGCAAGGATGATGATAACATTGACAGTGATTTGTATAGTTATGTTGCCGTGGGCGGCGCGACAGTGAAAAATTCATTTGTGGTTCCTTTAACAGACTATACCGACGCCATCAAGTCGGCTGTGGGTAGTGGATTGGTAAAGCAGAATGACCAGAAGGTGATTCAAGCCTGTGATGCTGTTTATGCCAAACACAAGAGCGATTACGGCACTGACATCAGTGGCTCAATCCAAATCAAACGGAGTAAGATGGGAGATTCCAATAGTGAGCAAGTCATTAAGGAATATACTTACTAATCAGTCAAACTTTGATTGATATGTACTTAGAAATAGCAGCCCGTATATGGACTGCTATTTCAATTTTTCCCGTCGGATAGAAGATAAATTATATTTTGATTCCCCTCCGTTGCTCTTGTCCCAATCCAAACTGCTCCTTAAACCATTGAACAACGGGTGTGTCGTTTATGCGCAGGAAAAGAAAACGTTTCTCGTCCATAATCACTTGTGCAGTGACGTTATCCGCAAGAACGTTGCGCCTGTACTCATTTGAGTGAAGCCACCCACTATAATTGATGCACTGCCCGTATAGCAGTTTTTCGGTCTGTTCCATGTTGAAGCCACACTCCTTCATCACTGGCTTCAACTTCTTGCAGACGCTCCAGTAATTGACTTTGCCAAACACCGATTTCGGATTTTCTTTCGGGTAGTCACGGTAACGCTCAATGATTTGCAGGGGAACTTCCAGCAGTTTCACTTGATAGGGTACTCCCGTCTTATGGCGCTTGCCGACAATCCATTTCTCACCATTCACCTCAACGATGTTGTCAGTAGTCAGTTCCTTCAAGTCCACAAACGAGAGGGCGGTGAAGTTCATGAACACGAAGAGGTCACGGTTCAAGTCCACTGCCTCCCTCGTCCTTCCTTTGGCACAGTTGCCCTTGGCATCCCATAGTGACAATGGGATGCTGCGCTTACAACTGAACTGGCTTTGCGTACCATTGATGGTGATTCTGCCCATGATAACCCTGCATTATAGCCGTCCCTTATCAAGGGACTCTAAATGTTCGCGTAGAACAATACGGAAAATGTTGCTCTTCTCATTCTTCTTTCTCAGTTTTAAAATTCGGGCTGCAAAAGTAATACCTTTCTGGGAATAAATTACTACGCAAATCACGTCAAATTTCGGAAGTTCTTGCTTAGGCAAGCGTCCCAAGGGCCGAGCGGGAACGGGAAGTGTTAAAGTGGTTTGAACTGCCGCGATATGTCACGGATTGCACAGGTCGTTAAGAAAGTTTATCTTTCAGAGATAGCCCTATCGGGTTCTTCGACAAGCGAAGCGGCAAAGCCGAGTCCGAATAAGAAACCTAATTCGTTCCGCAATTCGCCTCGATTTGCTTATTGGCCTCTTACGATTTTTCCTCGTTTTGCGCTCAAATGCCTTTATTTATGGGGTGAACTGCGTTAATCTTCCAAAATCGCTTTTCTAATTCAGCATTATTTTGTATCTTTGCCCCATCATATCAGAAAAAGTATGACAAACAACAATAATCTTTTGCCTGTAGGAGCCCTGTTACAGGGCGGGAAGTACCGCGTGGAGCAGCAGTTGGCATCGGGAGGCTTCGGTAATACCTATAGGGTTGTCGATGTGCCGGGTGGTCAGACGCTGGCCATGAAAGAGTTCTATCTGAAGGGCGTGAACGAACGCGACGAGGATAGTCAGGAGGTGAGTGTGAGCAACGCCGAGAATGCTGGCGAGTTTCTGTCGCAGAAAAAGAAGTTCCATAAGGAAGCCCAGCGACTACAGCAGTTGAACAATCCCCATGTGGTGCGTGTGTACGACCTCTTCGAGGAGCACGGCACGGCCTACTATGTGATGGACTTCCTGATGGGCGAGTCGCTGTCGGCCCGCCTGCGCAAGCAGGGGCACCCTTTTGCTGAGGAAGTGGTGCTGGACTACACCTCTCAGGTGCTTGATGCGCTTGAAGCTGTGCATGCCGACAATATCTGGCATCTGGACCTGAAGCCCGGCAATGTGATGACCGATGGCAACGGCCGTGCCGTACTCATTGACTTTGGTGCCAGCAAGCAGTATCACGACGGCGACGGTCGCTCGCTGTCGACTTCGACGGGCCTGTGCTATACGCCGGGTTATGCCCCTACGGAGCAGATTGAGTCGAACACCAGCCGGATGGGACCTTGGACAGACTTGTATGCCCTGGGTGCCACGATGTATAACCTGCTGACGATGCAGACTCCGCCGTCGGTGTCGGACATTCAGGATGACGAGGGCTTTGACTTTCCTGATACGGTCAGTCCGGAGTGCCAGCGTCTTGTTCGCTGGCTGATGAACCCCAACAGGCGCCGCCGTCCGCAGTCGGTGCAGGAGGTGAAGCAGTTTATGTACAACAACTTCGGAATAGGAGCGTCTGCTGCAACAGTTGCAGCCGCGGAACCGCAGATGGTCTCCGGTCAGACGACTGTGGTTAGACAGACGGCCTACACGCCTGAGGAAGCGTACGAGGAGCCCCGCAGTTCTAAAATGCCATGGATACTGGGCGGCGTGGCTGCCGTCGCCTTCTGCGTGGTGGCACTGGTCGTGGCGTTAGTGGCACGCATCTATCTGCACAGCAGTAATACAGCACAGACAGCCGTTGAGCAGCAGCCCGTAGCGGTGGCGCTGCCTGTCAGCGAACCAGTGGCCGAGCCCGTGACATCCATCCCTGAATCATCGCAACAGGAGCAACTGGAAAGGCCTGAACAGAAGGAACAGCAGAAGGATCAACAGAAGGAGCAGCAGAAAGAGCAGAAGCAGCAGGAACGTCAAGAGCAGAAAAAGCAGGAAAGTCAAAAGCAGCGCGAGGTGGTAACCCCTGTACCCACTCTGCCTGTCAGGGACGTTGCCGACGAGGAGTCTGCCGACGTGGTGCGTAAAGAGCGTCAGGACACGCCTGCAGAGTCCGCCGACAACACGGTGCACGACGTGGTGGAACAGATGCCCCGTTTTCCTGGCGGCGACTCTCAGCTGATGGCATATCTTTCAAAGAACGTCAGATATCCGGTGCTTGCCGCCGAGAATGGTATTCAGGGACGGGTGATTTGCAGCTTCATCGTTGAGCGCGATGGTTCTATTACCGACGTGAAGGTATCTAGGTCGGTAGATCCTTCGCTCGACCGGGAGGCTGTGCGTGTCATCAAGTCTATGCCCCGATGGCAGCCCGGTAAGCAGAGCGGCAGCGCTGTCCGCGTGAAATACACATTGCCCGTCACTTTCCGCTTGCAGTAGCGGACAGTGACGGGCAATGTCATTCATTAGGTGTATAGCATAATGCTACTCCCATTCTATCGTTGCGGGCGGCTTGGAGGAGATGTCGTAGCAGACGCGGTTGACACCACGCACGCGGTTGATAATCTCGTTGGAGACGCGGGCCATGAAGTCGTAGGGCAGGTGGGCCCAGTCGGCTGTCATGGCATCGGTGCTGGTGACGGCCCGCAGGGCCACGGGGTGCTCGTAGGTGCGCTCGTCGCCCATGACGCCTACGCTGCGTACGGTAGAGAGGAGGATGGCGCCAGCCTGCCACACCTTATTATATAGTGTCTCGCCATCAGTGTCGACATATTCGCGCAGTCCGCGGATGTAGATGTCGTCGGCCTCCTGCAGGATGCGCACCTTCTCGGGGGTGATGTCGCCCAGGATGCGGACGGCCAGGCCCGGTCCGGGGAAGGGATGGCGGGTGATGAGATGCTCGGGCATGCCCAGCTGTCGTCCCACGCGTCGCACCTCGTCCTTGAAGAGCCACTTCAGCGGCTCGCAGAGTTGCAGGTGCATCTCCTTGGGCAGTCCGCCCACGTTATGGTGGCTCTTGATGACTTTGCCCGTAATGTTGAGCGACTCGATGCGGTCGGGGTAGATGGTGCCCTGTGCCAGCCAGCGGCAAGCCCCCCCTACAGCCCCCGAGTGGGCTTCATTAGCTTCAGAGATGATTTTCTTGGCTTCGGCATTAAAGACCTCAACGAAGTCGCGTCCGATGATCTTGCGCTTCTGTTCGGGGTCGGTGACGCCGGCGAGGTCGGCGAAGAACTTCTCACTGGCATCGACGCCGATGACGTTGAGGCCGAGGCCGCGGTAGTCGTCCATCACCTGCTGGAACTCGTTCTTGCGGAGCATGCCGTGGTCCACGAAGATACACGTCAGCCGGTTGCCGATGGCACGGTTCAGCAGAACGGCAGCCACGGACGAGTCGACACCGCCGGAGAGTCCCAGGATGACGCGGTCGTCGCCCAGCTGTGCCTTCAGTTCAGCCACGGTGCAGTCTACGAACGAGGCAGCGCTCCACTCCTGGCGCGAGCCGCAGATGTCGACCACAAAGTTCTTCAGCAGCAGTGTGCCCTGAAGCGTGTGGAACACCTCGGGGTGGAACTGTACGGCGAAAAGAGGTGAGTGGTGAGAGGTGATAGGTGATAGGCGAGTCCCTGCACTCCAGAAGGCTGCATTTTTGACGTCGTTGGTACTGCCGATGACCTCGAATCCGTCGGGGATGGCGGTGATGGTGTCGCCGTGCGACATCCACACCTGCGAGTTCTGTTCGAAGCCCTTGAAGAGCGGGTTCGAGGCATCGACCGTCTGAAGGTTGGCCCGTCCGTACTCGCGGGAGTCTGCCTTCTCGACCTTGCCCCCCAGGGAGTGCGAGATGAACTGTGCACCATAGCAGATGCCCAGCACTGGTATGCGTCCTACGAACTGTGAGAGGTCTACCTTGAAGGCCTCCGGGTCGTGGACCGAGTAGGGCGAACCGCTGAGGATGACGCCAATGACGGAGTCGTCGTCCACGGGAAACTTGTTGTAGGGCAGAATCTCGCAAAAGGTGTCCAGTTCGCGCACCCTGCGGCCAATGAGCTGCGTGGTCTGCGAACCGAAATCAAGAATAATAATCTTCTGCATGGTTATTTTGTTTTGAAAGTGATTATCGAATGAGTGATCGTTGTCACGGATGAACGGCAGTGGGACGGAGAAACGCTTCCGCCTTGTCCAGGCTGTCGAGCTTGCCGACATCCAACAGCTGCAGGTCGTCCTTGACGAGTCCTACAATCCGGCTGCGGTGACAGACCGAGAGATAGAAGTCGATGATGGGGAAGCGGTCGGGGAAGCGCTCCATCAGCGGGAACAGCCGCGGCGAGAACGAGTGGATGCCGGAGAAAGCGAAAGCTCTGAGGTGAGAGGTAAGAGGTGAGAGGTGAGAGGTAAGAGGTGAGGTCTGAGAGGTGAGAGGGATGACATTCAAATCATCGTCAATCGTCAACTCCATACTACGTAGCCAAGGGTAGGGGCTTTTCACCTCGCCCGTCTCCACGTTGGTCCATCCCATCAGTCGCATGGCGTTGTCGAAGAGCAGGTAGCGCTTCGTCTTGCGTCGGCTCACCAGCAGCACGGCATCCTCGTCGGGCAGATGCTGTCGGGCGAACCATCCGTAGTCCACATTGTCCAGTATGTCGACGTTGTGTATCAGTATAGGGGCTTCGTCGCTGAACAGCGGTGCCGCCTTCTTCAGTCCGCCTCCCGTCTCGAGCAGCTGCTCGGTCTCGTCGCTGAACTGCACCATGCCGGCATAGTCGCGCATGCTCACGTGCTGCCGTATCTGGTTGGCAAAGTGGTGCACGTTGACCACGAAGTGGTCGTAGTCTGCTGCCAGCAGTCGCGCTATGACGATGTCAATCAGCGGTTGTCCGCCCACGGGCACCAGTGCCTTGGGCATGGTGTCGGTCAGGGGTTTCAGACGGGTGCCGAGTCCCGCCGCCAGTATCATTGCTTGTTTCACGCCTGCAAAGTTAGTGCATAGCGCTCAAAAAACCAAAGAAAAAGTCGTTTTTCTTTTTATTATTCGTCTTAATCCGTGGTTTGTTTCTTTCCGATGTTTACGTTCGACGAGCCCGTGACCTCGGCATTGTTGCCGCCGCCATAGACGTCGCCGCGGATGTCGGCACCAATGACCGCCTTGTTCTCGGTGGTACCCGCGTCGAGATCCTTGATGACGGAGACCTCGCTGAGTGTGGCAATGTTGACGGTGGTGTTTCCGATAACCTTTGCCGCGTTGCCGCCGCCGAACACATTGTTGATGGCTCCTATCTTACCCTTGGCATGCGAGGGTAGGGGATAGTTGCCCGGCGTCTTGGCGTCGTCGCCTACCACGGATACGTCGTTATCGTAGTATTTGCCGTAGGCCACGTTGACGTTGACCGTGGGGTTGCCCACCATAGTTGCCCCGGCACCGTAGCCGCCGCCATAGATGTTGCCGATGCTGGTGAACGACTTGACGTTGACCTGTGGGTCGTTGTGTAGCCTGTCGCCCGACTCTTTGGGCTTGCCGTCTGCATCGTAGCCATAGACCGAATAGCCTGCCTGGTTGCCGCCGCCGTAGAGCTCGCCGATTTTGATGGGCTTACATCCCACCTCCTCGATGTTCACGGTGATGGCTCCCCGTATGGTGCCGCTGATGTTGTTGCCGCCGAAGACGCGGTCGAAGGTACCATTGGTGATATTCAGCGTGACGTTGCCCTGGATGTCAGCCTCCTGTGCGCCGCCATAGGCCACCTTCAGTCCCGGTATGCACGACATCAGCAGCTTGGCCTCGGCATCCATCGGTGCGCTCTTTCCTCCACCATAGGCCTCGTCTACGCAGAAGTCGCAGCCTCCAGCCTCTTCGAGCATGGTGACAGCCGAATGCCGCACGTTGCCTTTGGTGTTCGAGCCTCCGAAGACCTTGTGGATGGTGCCTCCGAAGATGTTCACGTTGGCGCTGCCCGTGCCGTAACCGTAGTTGGTAGCCCTGTCGGTAGGTGTCTGCGCATTGTCGGCGTCGATGTCGTATGCCTTGAAGCCCACGTTGGCGCCCGGGTTCGGGTCGCCGTTGGGCAGGTCGTCCTTACCGTTGCCCCCGCCGAATACCTCGTCTATCTCGAACGAGCCGTTGACGGTCACGTTCGTTGCCGGCGTCGATGCCGCATTGCCGCCGCCGTAGACCTGCTTTATGCTGGTGCGGTAGCAGCCGTCAATGATGACGCTGGTGGTGCCGTTGGTGAGGTCCCTGGGCACGTATGCCGCCATGTTGCCGCCGCCGTATACCGCATTGACATCGTAGTCGTCCAATGTCTTAGCATCAGTCACGGCAGCGGTCTCGTTGGTGGCCGGTGTATTGGCTATCTGCTGTTTTCCCGCATTCTGTGTGGCATAGACATGTACCATTACAGTGCCCTCTGGTGAGCTGTTCACGTTGTTGCATCCAAAGATGCTGCCCCTCACTGCGCATCCCTTGGCATTGTCGGCCACCCCGTTGTTGAGTTCCACGGTGACGTTCTTCGATATGCCCAGTTGGGCCGCGAACGCTTCGGTCACGCCCCTTGATGTGTCTGCATTAGCCCCCATGCAGCCGCCGTAGACATTCTGCTCGATGGTGCCGCCCGTGAGGTTTACCGCTATGATGCCGTGGCTGTCGTCCTCCTGCATCTTGCCGTAGTTGGCGTCGGTGGCCTGTGCGAAGTGGCTTCCCACCGAGGCAATCTGTCCGCCGCCATAGACCGAGCCCAGAATGTGTCCGCCCTCGATGTCGAGGTTGACGCATCCCCCCACGACTCCTGCCGTCAGTGCCGTGACGGAGCCCTGTCCGCCGCCGAACACATTGCCGTCGGCCTCCGAGGTGCCCGATGTGCCAATGACCACACTGCCGCTGATGTTTGTGTCGGCGTTGCCCAGCACGTGTCCGTTCTCACCCCCTCCGAAGGTGGCGCCATAGATGCGAGCCGTTCCCGAGATGTTGACCTCCGTGCTGGCCACGTTTGTCCAGGTGTTGAAGTTGATGCGCTGGTCGCCCTTGCCGCCTCCGAAGACAAATCCCGTGACGGGATGCGCCTCCATCTGCTCTTTGGTTCGCGGCACGCCCACGGTGCCCCCCGAGATGTTGACGGTGCAGGTGCCCGTGACGTCTGTCTGCTCGTTGCCGCCATAGACGTTTGTCAGGATGTGTCCGCCGGTGATGTTCACGACGGTATTGCCGCCTACCGACCCTGCGTCGCGGTGCCACAGTCCGTCGGTATAGCCCAGCGCCTTCATGTCGTCATCGTAATCCGGATTCTGGCTATAGGGGTAGTAGCCGCTTCCCCCACCGAACACATTGCCATAGAACGTATGTCCGTCGGTGGCGGGCTTTGGATTGCCGTTGGCATCCAGGTCATAGATGTCGTAGGACGCATAGGGTGCTGTGTAGTCCCAGCTGGCGCACTCCAGGTCGGTTGTCGGGGTGTAGTTGTCGCCCCACACCTGGTCAGGATGGCGTGCAGTGGTGTTCTTGCCGCAACCTATCTGTCCTCCCTCTATGGTCACGTTGGTGTCGTGCTGCACATGTCCGTTCATGCTGCCGCCGTAGACCGAGCCCTTCACAAAGGCGTTGCCGCCGATGGTGACGTAGGTCTGCGTGGCCAGTGCCAGCGTCTCTATATAATTAAGGTAGGCCTGCTTGTAATCCTCATCATCATTGGTACCTGCAACGTAATCGTCCTCGCTAAACCATTGCTTGGTGTTGCTGGGTTGCATGCGCCAGGGGTCGCCAGTGACATTTTCGTAAGGCAGCACACCCATGCCTGCACCAAAGACGTGTCCGGCATCGTCGGGTAAGCCACTCTCGGTAATCATGGTCATGCCGTCATATCCTATTTCTGCATTTCCACGTACGATGACAGTGCAGTGTCCGCTGTTGCTGTTGGCCAGTGCCACCGGTTTTCCCTGTGCGTCGAGCGTGTATTTGCCCACCGATGCAATCTCGCCGCCGCCGTAGACGCTCAGCCAAACCTTGGCATTACCTTGTATGGTGACACTGCTGTTGCCTCGAACCAAGGCCGAGTAGCCGTGCGTGGCAACACCCTTGCCTGCCGCGAACACGCTGCCCTTGATGACTGGTGCGCTGGTTGTTGTCTGCAGTCCGATGGTCACCTCCGTGTTGTCGTTGACTCGTCCAATCTCGCCGCCGCCATAGACGTAGCCGCTGACGCTGCCGTTGCCGATATTGACCTGTGTGGCCTTGACGATGGCTGCTTCGCATAGGAACGCCCCGTCGCCCTGGTCCTTGGCTTCACCCTTTCCTCCGCCGAACACGTTGCCTGCCGACTGCGATGCTGTTCCGGAGCCCACTGCACCACCATTGATGTTGACGTTGCAGACGCCGGTGCCGTTGGTCCACGTGTACTCCTTGCTGCCGTTGTTGATGGTGGTGGTAAACGTGCCCACAGCCCCCAGTTTGCCGCCGCCATAGACATTGCCCGAGACGGTGGCTCCACCGATGGTGATGTTGGTGTTGCCGCCCACAGCCGACTCCTCGCCGCCGCCATAGACATCGCCAAATACCCTGGTGTTACCTTCTAACTCGACGATGGTGTTGCCAGTGACGGCGCTCTGGTCTCCACCGCCGTAGACATTATGACCAGTGCCTGAGGTGCCTACCTTAGTGTTGCCCTTGAGGGTCAGGGTGACGTTTTTTGTGACTGTACCGAGATTATCAAGAGAAATCTCAGTATAGAGATAGTTCTTTCCGTCCCCATTAGGATTTAAAATGGCAGGAGAAGATGTGGAAAGCGTTGCTGACCCATAGGAAGTATTATGAGTCCAGTAATATGTTGTGGCTGTAGGATAACCCGGGGCACTTATTACTGCTGTGTTGGCATTACGCGTCGGTGCTGTGTATCCTTCTTTTGGAAGTACATCGACGGTTAATTCGGCAATACCGTACCCTGCACCGTAAACGCTACCATCAATAATGGTATTACCACTGAGTGTAGAAGTCACACTGCCGGTGACACCACCCAACAAACCGCCGCCAAAGAAATCGGTCTCTACGGTGCAGTCGGTCAGCGTGTTGGTGACATTACCCGTGTTGGTAGTAGCAAACTGAGCCGCATACATATAAGTACGGCAGACAGCATTATTTGCCGTACCAGCAGAGGAGTTAATCATCTCAAGTTCATACTTGGCATGATAGCCTGTAGCCTTATTTCTGTATGTTAAGGCAGAGTAGGTGCTCATACCGCCAGATACATTATCTTTCTTTGTTTCCCAGTCTGGGTTATCAGTAGTGAAGTCAGAGGTATAAAACTGACTGTAACATGTACCGCCGTTGCCTGCACCGTAATACACACCAAATTTCGTTCCTGTGGCACTGGTAGTAACAGTCATGTCTTTTGCCATATCACCGAACTGCGGTCCTCCACAGAATTTTGTGACGCGGCTACGGTCGATGGAGATGTCGATACTGCCTGTCACGGGTTTGTCAGAGTTGATGCCACCACCATAGAACTCACCAATATAGGCATGGTCTATCTTCCAGAATACATTGCCGTCTATCTGCTCCTTACCGCCGCTGGCAACAAAATCCAGTTTGCCGCCATCGATATAACAATGGGGGTTGTCCTTGTTGGCTTTGACATCTGCCTTAAAGTTGCCTGAAAGGAAGAACTTGGCAAACTCGCCGCCTAACACATTCACGGCACAATGGCGGAAAACACCTTCTCTGACATGTGAACCAGGGGTGAATTGCGGCATCTTGACATGGCCACCAACGATGAAATATGTAATGTGCTGGCCAGTGCCGCTTTGTGTGCCACGACTTATCTGCTCAAAAACTCCATTGTTAAGAATTACGGGACCTTCCAGTTTCCTGTTCTCGTTTTCAAATTCAAACTGGCCCATGTGGATGATTGCTGTCTCTGTCACTTCGAAATGTCCCAAGGGAGTAAGTTTTCCAATTGCAAAGAGGTTTGTTGAGCCATTCTCCTTCATGGCATAACCTAACTCCACAATGGGAAGAAAGTCGAAGCGCACAGGACTTATCAAGGCGCGGCTTGTTCCGTTACCAATCTGCCATTCTAAGCAATAGTCCGGCTCGTTGTCGAAGTCAAGGTCGACAGTCATGAGCGTAAAGGGCTTTTTTGAATCATATTCATTGTCATCTGTAACGCCAATATCAGAGTTCTTATATTGATAATTGCCAACCAAGACGACGGCACAGTCATAGACAGTGCTGGCAGCAGTGGCACTCGTAAGAACACTCTGAATGGTACCGCTATTGATGGTTTCCCCTCCAAATGCACTACTTTCGTGCGAACGTGTGCCAGCAGGTGCAAAAGACTTTCCTTCTTTGGCATTTGAAAAAAATAACCTTTCGTAGCTTGTGTCGGTGTTGCTCAGATAGTAGGCATTGGCCCAATGGGCTGTAATCGTGATGGAATTAACACCGTATGGCACGTAATAATATCCGCCCTGGGCAAAGATACGGTGGCTGTCTTTGTCGGTGCTGTTGCGGTCGGCAAAATTATAGCCCGTTTCCCAGTTCTCGCTGAAACTATTGGTACCGCCCGAACTTGTTACCTCCCATCCTGTCACCACCATGTCGGTGTAGTTGTCGCCATACTTCTCGCTCCATGATGTCCCATCTGGGTCGCCAAATATCTCATTGTAGTAGGGCAACTGTATCTTACCGTAGCAGAAGTCGTTGTTGTCAATGTCCATCGCGGTAATAGTGATGGGACGTGAAGTGCTGCCACTATGGTGACTGCCGGCATTGATGCTGACGGTGATAGATCCCAGCGTCTGTCCCTGAGTGTCAGGCTCCTTGTTTGTCTGTATGGTGTTTGAGGATATGGTTCGGTTCACCCATTTCGTCGTACTCGGATTATAGCGCTTTTCCGAGTCTGGGTTGATGACAGAGGGATATTTTCCTGCGGGCTTCAGTATGGGATAGGGAGCGATGCTGGGGTCAAGCACCCACTTGGCCATCAGCGAGGCATCCTTGGGTACTGCCTGTACGTCAGCTGTAGACATTGTTGACGGGGCAGAAGGAGCACCCACCCACCATCCGCACAGTTCGCGGTTGGCGTTGAGCAGATAACGGTAATACTCAAACCGTGTCAGGTTTTCCTCCAAGGCAGGCCATGAGCAGTTGTAGTCCGACGGGGTGAATGTGGCAGCGGCACGGTAGAAGTCGTAGTTGTTGATGCCATTGGCTGCATTGTTCAGCATCTTGGCACCGCCATAGACGGGATACTTATTTGTGCCACCTGTAATGTCACCATAGAACATGCAGTTTACTACCGCCGTCCGCAGATTAACATACTGGCCGTCTGTGACGGTGGTGTTCGATGCTGCTTCGTTGTATCCCACGATACCCGCCACGTCGGTACCGCCCGTGATGTTGGCATAGCTGAAACAGTTGATGACGCGCGAGTCGTCCTTCAGCCAGCCCACTAAGCCACCGCAATAGCCGTTAGTGCTTTTCACGGTCGATGGGGTGCTGTTCGTCGCATCTTTGGGCAGAATGCCACAGTTATAGATGCGGGTATAGCCGCCAGCCTCACCGACGAGGGCACCTATGTTGCCGCTCTGCTCAATACCAACTTCCTTCAGCATCACGTTTTTGACGACAGCCCCCGCAGTTGATGCAAACAGCGGTTTTGACAGACCGCTGATGGTGTGCATACTGCCATCAAAGGAGCCTGTGAAGGTAGTAGTAATTGCACTGGCATTGCTGGCCGAGACATCGACCTCCAGTTTGTAACAGGCAGAAGAGGTAGTTCCGTCGTTGACATCACTAACAAATCTGGCGAAGTCCGAGGCATTGTATATTAAGTATGGTTCGGCGGCAGTTCCGTCACCATTCTTTAGTATAAACGTGGCAATCTCCGAATCTGTATAGTTGGCATGTTTGGCCACGGCTGATACGGTCATTGGCAGTTGGTTGACGGTGAAAGTGACGGCTCCGCTATACGCTGTCGTTGGTGTATTTCCGTCTAACGAATAGTAGATGGAAGCATCAGAAGGCATATTACATGCGACGGTAAACGACAATCCGTCTCTTGTGATAACCGGCAAGGCGCATTGTAGCATCACCGTACCACTACCTACCGCTGAGGTAATCATATTCTCCTTGACGGCGATGGCCTTTATGGTGACATTGCTGACATTGTCCGTCAAAGGACTGGTATATTGGGTACTTGAGGTGGTTGGAGTGCTACCATCTGTGGTATAGTAGATGGTGGCACCAGCAGTGGCGCAGGTGATGGATATGGCGTTGCTGCCATTGCTTTGGATAGTAGGTGTTGCCACCTGGGCGATGGCCAACGTGGTCACAGAACTTTCACCGACACCTGGCAGACTTGAGATAGCCTTCACGATGGTGGGGTTAGTGACTTCAAAGGGGGCGCTGTAGAGGGTGCTGTTTGTTGTGGGGGCAGCCTGAGAGCCGTCACCAGTGTTGTAATAAATAGCGGCTCCTGCTGTAGAACTAATGATGGAAACCTTACAGGTAGAATTGTTGAAACTGATGACAGGCTTGGCTACTAATGGTGACAAAGCCTTTGTGGCGACCTCTGTGAGTACGATGCCGTAGCGCACCACTATAGCTTTGACATTCCAGTCATCAGCCACCAGCACGGGGCCAGAATACTCAGTTCCTGTGGTAGCGGTGGGCGGTGTTCCGTCGGTAGTATAGCGTATTGTATAGCCTGTAGGCAGACTGTTGGCATCGGTGATAGTAAAGGTGTTGGTCGATTCATCCACGTCGCTGATGGTAGGAGCGGCGAGGAGGGTGGATTCGGTATACCAAGTGGAGTTGCCTCCAGAATCACTATAAAGGCCAATCGTGCCAATATAATTGACTGCCACTCCATCTGTACCACCATTGCCATGATAATAATCTTGGTTGCTTCCAGAAGGGTTGAAGAACCTGTTGCCTTCGGTAACACTTTGGGGGCGGATGTTATAACCACTCCCTTTTACAGTGATTTCAAACTTGGCGTTTTCCCCCGGCGAATCGGTGGCAAGCAGATGCATGGCTTTACGATTGGGCTTCGCACTATAAGGAGGGTCGTAGACCACATATTTCCCTGAGGAAGCATGGATGATGTAGAAGTATCCACTCTCGCCCGAGACAGCTTTCAATATCCACACTGAGTTGTTCGGAAGGTCGTTGACAACGCCTTCCGGCACATCGGCAGCATCCTTATTGGTCTTATAGGTGGTCAGGAAAGGCTTTTTGGGGTCGCCGTTTTCTGAACTGTAATCCGAAGAATAGAATGCATCGTTCTTGTCTGGCTTCTGTGGGTCGTCAGCTGGGATAAGATAGTAACGGCTGGAGGTTGCTACAAAGTGATTGGTGGCGTTGTCGATATAATACAAGCCCTCACTCTGGCCCCACATCTCACTCACTCCCACACCCATCATCAGGAGCAGGGTGACGACGAGCCGTAGGGATGACGTGTACTGAATAAGTTGACACTTTTGGAATTAAAAAAGTGTATCAGTATGC
>ERZ842401.2474-NODE-2474-length-24697-cov-10.307524_pt1 | contig 24697 bp, 20 predicted proteins | sample MGYA00521270_ERZ842401 | MGnify/ENA primary metagenome ERZ842401 (study PRJEB31892, sample SAMEA3878208) | bioreactor metagenome | biome: Moose rumen | place: Sweden | collected 2011-10 | study: EMG produced TPA metagenomics assembly of the PRJEB12797 data set... | reverse complement strand
CCTTCTGTCAATGTCTCAACGCCGTTACAGGGCTCATGGCGCACAATGAAACTAAAATAACGAGGATGTGCCTATCTTGGCACACCCTCGTTATTAAACGTTAGTTTTGTTTCTGTGCTTCCATTTCTTGCTGACCCTTTTTGGGTTTGATTCCATGGTGTCTGCCACCAGGATGACCAGGACGGTGAGGTCTTGCCATGTTGAACTTCTTGTACTGCTCTTCTGTCAGTATCTTCTTCAGTGTCTCGTCATACTCTTTGTTCGCCTTCAGCAGTTTGGCCTTCTGCTCGTCAGTGAGGTTCAGACGCTTGGCGGTCATTTCGGTGCGCTGTTCAACGGTGAGTGCCTTGGGAGCCTTCATGTCTTTTCCGTCCTTCATGCAGCACTCTTTCTTGTCCTTGCAGCAATCCTTCTTGTTGTTGGCACACTGGTTGTTGTCTTGAGCCATTGCTGCCGTCATGGTCAGCAGGGCTACTAATGTCATCATCATCTTTTTCATACTTTTCTTACTTTAAATTGTTTATAACTAACGATTCTTGCTTTTTTGTCTTCCGACATTGTTATGATGCAGCAAAGGTACGAAAAGTTAAAGCCGTTCGAAATCTTTTTCTACGAACGGCTTTATTTTTATAGCAAACGAAAGGTTTTTCCCCTCGGAGCGTTGTTCTCCTTTTTTCTCGGCGTGTTACTTTCTCAGCGCAATATTATAGTTGTAGTATTGCTGGTCGCCGGTCACGTCGCGTATGACCTTTATGAACGGTGGGAAGTTTACGTTCTCCTGTTGCGAGACCCCCTTCGTCTCCAATATCACCAGGTTATTGACGGGCTGGTGGAAGGTATCAATCTCAAAGTACTGCCCCTTCCATATAAACGAGCGGCGCGTCTTGCGAATAGTCGAGCGGTAGGGGTCAGCCTGTTGCAGCAGACTTTCATACAGTGCGTTGGTAACTTGGCGTTCGGTCTCCAGGATTTCCGTTGCCGAGATGCGCTTCTTCGTCTTGTGTACGTTGACGGCTTCTCCGCCCCAGCTTCTCCGTCGCAAGCGAATCTCGCAGTCGGGGTCTGCCACAAGATAGGTCTGTGTAATCTCGCTCTCTACGCACTCTGGCAACTCGCCCGTCAACTCGACAATGTACGTCCTTTCCTGTTCTATGGGCTGTGGAATGCCCAGGACGTTTGAAATCTCCTTCAGCACACGGCGCAGCTTGGTGTCAAAGTCATCGTGGTTGTTGATAACCCTCAGGTGCGGATGACCCGTCCATGCCTTATTCACCTTTTTGTCCAAGTCGCGCGCAATGCGAAGTCCTTCCTCATTGGCCTGCTCGTAGCGTGTGGAGTTGGTGGCGGTAGTGTAATACTGCTCGGCACCATCGGCAGCGCTCACCAGATGCAGGACGGCATCATAGCGCTCGCGCAACTCGTTGGTGGAAGTACCGCATTTGCCCGTGATGTCGTTCCACATATTCTTGTCGATATAGGCCGAGATGTCAAGCGTGCCGCGGTCGCAAACGACAAAAGCCGGTTTGGTGCATGTCTCAGCCAGCCTCATAAACGAGTCTTCCAGTGCCAGCTGCGTTTCCAGGATGGCTTTCTCGCCCTCGTAGTAGAGTTTCGGATTGGGTGTCAGGTAGCTCCATCCCCCCTGACTGTATAAGGTCGGAACTTCGGGTACGGTGAACACCTTAAACCCCAGATTCGAGAAATGCTCGATGATGCGTACCAGCGCTGTTGTCTTGCCCGCACAGGGACCGCCGGTGAGTACGATTCGCTTTACGTTACCCATAGTCTATAATGTCTTTACGAATTTCTTGCCGTTCTTCGGATTGTTGTACTGGAAGCCCTCCTTCGTCAGGTAGTCCTGAATGAGTGCTGGCGTGTTTATTTCCTCGAATTTCTTGTCGCTGAAATCCACCAGCAGTACGGGAATGGCCTTTGCCGTTAGGCTAAGCAAGATCATGGCGACTGTCATTATCAATAACACTCTTGTTTTCATATAACTCTCGTTACTATATTAAATGCGCTGTAATTCTCAAGTTGCCGTTCACTCGGCTACGGTTTACGCGTGCAAAGATACAAAAAAAATGGGAATAGAAAAAAATACCACGTATTGTTTTTGTTTTTCTCCTGATTTTTGTATCTTTGCCATCAAAATATTACATACATTAAACTATGACAAGACAAACATTCCTGATGACCATTATCATCACTGCGGCACTGGGCGTACAGTCACAGACGCTGCACTACCCCAAAGCCATGAAGGACGGCACCGTCGACACCTACTTTGGAACGAAGGTGAAAGACCCATATCGCTGGTTGGAGAACGACACCAGCCGTCAGACGGCAGCGTGGGTGGAAGCCGAAAACCGCGTTACTCACGACTACTTGAGCCGCATCCCCTTCCGTCAGGCTTTGGCCGCCAGGCTGAAGACGTTGAACAGCTACGAGAGGGTGGGGGCTCCGTCGAAGCGTAATGGCAAGTGGTATTTCTCGAAGAATGACGGGCTGCAGAACCAGTATGTGGTGTATCAGATGGACTCCATCGGCAGTCAGCCGCGCGTCTTTCTCGACCCCAACACGTTGTCGGCTGACGGCACGGTGGCACTGAAGGGAATCTACCACTCTAATAACGGCCGATGGGCTGCTTACAGCATTTCGCGCTCGGGTAGTGACTGGACTGAGTTCTATGTTATTGACATGCAGACGGGACAGCTGACCAACGACCACATAGAATGGGCAAAGTTCTCGGGGGCTTCATGGCAAGGCGACGGCTTCTACTATAGTGCTTACGACCGTCCGGAGGCTGGCAAGGAGTATTCCAATGTGAATGCAGCCCATAAGATATACTACCATAAGATAGGCACGCCACAGTCAGCCGACAAGCTGTTCTACGAGAATCCGAAGGAGCCCAAGCGCTTCTACCATGTCTCGGTCAACGAGGAGGAGACGATGATGTTTCTTGTAGAGAGTGGGGCAGGGTCGGGCAACAACCTCTTCGTGCGCGACCTGCGGCAGCCAGGTTCCGACTTTGTGCAGATGACCACCGACATGGACCTGAGCTACAGTCCCGTCATGACCGATGGTGACCACATCTATCTCTATACCAACTACGGTGCACCGCGCGGCCGACTGATGGTCTGCGACATCCATCATCCTGCCATTGCTGACTGGCGCGAACTCGTTGCCGAGCAACAGGCAGTATTGAGCAATGTGACGGCAGTAGACTGCCAGTTCATCTTGACATACGAGAAGGACGCCTCCGACCATGCCTACGTCTATACGCTCGACGGTCAGCTGCGCCATGAGGTGAAGCTCCCCGGTGTTGGCAGCGTTGGTTTCAAAGGCCATAAGCGTGAGAACTGGTGCTACTACACCTTCTCCTCGTTTACCAATCCTGGTTCCATCTACCGCTATGACATCGCCAGCAACACGTCCGAGCTGTACAGCCAGCCCAAAGTCAGCTTCACCCCTGATGACTATGTAACCGAACAGGTGTTCTTCAGCAGTAAGGACGGTACCCGCGTGCCCATGTTCCTGGTTTACAAGAAGGGACTTCAGCGCAATGGCACTAATCCCGTCTATCTTTACGGCTATGGTGGCTTTAACATCTCGCTGGGTCCGGGCTTCTCGCCCATGCGCATCCCGTTCCTCGAGTCTGGCGGCATCTATGTGCAGGTCAATCTGCGTGGTGGCAGCGAGTATGGTGAGGAATGGCACAAGGCAGGTACGAAGCTGCAGAAGCAGAATGTCTTCGACGACTTTATCGCGGCAGCCGAGTGGCTCATCCGTGAGGGCTATACCGACAAGAACCATCTCGCCATCGTAGGCGGTTCCAATGGCGGACTGCTGGTCGGTGCGTGCATGACACAGCGTCCTGACCTGTTCCGCGTGGCCATACCGCAGGTGGGAGTCATGGATATGCTGCGCTACCATAAGTTCACCATTGGTTGGAACTGGGCTCCCGACTACGGCACCAGTGATGACTCTCCCGAGATGTTCCGCTACCTGAAAGGGTACTCGCCCCTGCACAACCTGAAGAAGGGCGTCACCTATCCCGCTACGCTGGTAACCACTGCCGACCATGATGACCGCGTGGTGCCTGCCCACTCGTTTAAGTTTGCTGCTACCTTGCAGGCGTGTCACAAGGGTCCGCGTCCGGTGCTCATCCGCATCGATACCAAGGCCGGTCACGGTGGTGGCAAGCCCCTGTCGAAGAGAATAGAGGAGCAGGCTGACATCTACAGCTTCATACTCTACAATATGGGGCTGACATACAAAGGAAACTAAAGAGGTGTTCTCTCACCTCTCACATCTGAAAGTGAATAAGTAGAACCAAAAAAACAATAAGATTATGGATTGGATGCATATTGTGGCAGTCGTAGTGCTAGTCATTCTGGGCATTGTTATCTACAAGAAGAAACAAGACTGACATTTTTTACAGTTTCTCAAGTTTAACCTTTTAATCCTTACGCCTTATGAAAGTAGGAATTCCCAAGGAGATTAAAAACAATGAGAATCGCGTGGGCATGACACCGTCGGGTGTTGCCGAGTTGGTAAGACGTGGACACACCGTCTACGTGCAGCATACTGCAGGGGAGGGCAGTGGCTTCAGCGACGGCGACTACGAGGCGGCGGGTGCACAACTGCTTCCCGCCATCGAGGATGTCTATCGCGAGGCCGACATGATTGTCAAGGTCAAGGAGCCCATAGCCCCCGAATATCCTTTGGTGCGCCAGGGTCAGGTTGTCTTTACCTACTTCCATTTCGCCTGTGAGGAAGAGCTGACGCACGCCATGCTGAAGAGCGGTGCCACCTGCATTGCCTACGAGACGGTAGAGCGCGATGACCGTTCGCTGCCACTGCTCATCCCCATGAGCGAGGTAGCCGGACGCATGGCGGCCCAGAACGGTGCCTACTACTTGCAGAAGACCAAGGGTGGCAAGGGTAAGTTGATGGCTGGTGTGCCAGGTGTCAAACCGGCTCGTGTGCTGGTGTTGGGAGGTGGTACCGTCGGTGAGGCTGCTGCTCGCATTGCCGCCGGCATGGGTGCCGAAGTCACCATTACCGATGTGTCGCTGCCCCGACTGAAACAGTTGGCTGCCGAGATGCCTGCCAATGTGCATACCCTCTACTCGTCGGCACATAACATCCGTCAGGAACTGCCTACCACCGATGTTGTCATCGGTTCCGTATTGATACCTGGCGATGCTGCTCCCAAACTCATTACCAAGGACATGCTCAGTCTGATGGAGAAAGGCACCGTGCTCGTTGATGTCGCCATTGACCAGGGTGGCTGCTTCGAGACTTCGCATCCCACCACCCATAGCGACCCCGTCTACATAGTCGACGGCATCGTTCACTATGCTGTTGCCAACATTCCGGGTGCCGTTCCCAATACCTCGACCATTGCGCTTACCAATGCCACCTTGCGCTATGCGTTGGCACTGGCCGACAAAGGTTGGCGGCAGGCTTGCCGTGACGACCGTTCACTGGCCCGTGGTGTCAACATGGTTGACGGTCATTGCACCTACGAGGCTGTTGCCAAGGTCTGGGGCTTGGAGTATACGCCCCTTGCGCTATAGCTAACTGGCTTGCAGCTCACGCCGAATTATTGTCTGTGTACTGATTACCTGCCTTGTCTCAACTGCAAGGGGGGCACTCCAAAGTGCTCCTTGGTGTACTTTCCGAAAAAGGACGGGTTAGGGAAGCCCAGCATGTTGCAAATCTGCTTGATGCTATAGTCGGTATGGCGCAGATAATAGCGGATGTCCTCCATCACTTGTTCCGTAATCCACTGGTTGGCGGTTTTGCCCGACTGCTTCTTGCAGATAGCGGACAGGTATTTGGGTGACAGACAGAGTTCGCTGGCATACGACTCTACCGTGCGATGTTTGACCTCCGAAGAGTGGAGCAGGTCGAGGAATCGCTGAAAGTGACCACTGCTTGTCTTTGTCTCCATGGGTAGGTGAGTGGAGCCAGTCAGTTGCTGCTTCATGGAACCGCAAAGTCCGAGCATCGCACTTCGCACGAGCGACTGGATGACATCCGAGCGGAAAGGAGTGTTGGCATCTTTCTCGAAACACAGGCTCAGCATGTCGTAGAAACAGGTGTAGAAACGAAGATCGTCATCGGTCAGACTGATGACGTGGAGCCGCTGGATGTACATCACCTCGTTCCAGATGTTCATTTTCTCGCGCAGGAAACTCTGCAGAATCTGGTTGGTGAAGAACATCGCCCTGATGTTGAAGTCGGGACTGATCATCAAGTCATTGATCATCACATTGGCAGGAATGACAGCGACCTGGTTCTGTCGCAGTTCAATAGGCTGTCCGCTAATCAGTCCCTGCACACGCCCACTGGTGCAGATGACGATAGCGCACATCTGGACATGAGCCTCTCTGACATTGGTAAACTGCTGTATGCTGTCAACGATGACAATGTCGTCATCGGAATAGCCCACATGTACCGCTTTGTTGGTGGTGAGGGCCTGTAGTGAAATCTCTTCCTGTTGCATCTTACTGTCCTTTTTCGGATGCAAAATTAGGGAATTTCCACGAAAACGTATGTTCTATTTGGATTATTTTTAGGCACTTTTGGCTTAATGAGGAGAAATAGGCAATATGTGAGGCCGAATAGGACATAATGGTTAAGGACATTTCTGCTACTTTTGTACCCAAAATCAGAAAAATAAGCTATGAATAGAAGTGTTTTAGGACTGGTAGCGCTTCTGGTGCTATGCAGTTGTGGTGAAAAGAAAACAAACGGAGAAAAGGCTCCTACGAGAGTGGAGACACAAGTGGTATCCTCTGGCATGGTGAATAATGCCCAGACGTATGTAGGTATTATAGAGGAACGCGAGGCAACGGCAGTCAGCTTCACTGGCATGGGTGTCGTCAGGCGGTTGCTGGTCAGCGAAGGCCAGACGGTCAGCCGCGGTCAGTTGATAGCCGAGATGGATGACACGCAGGCTCGCAACCTTCTTGCTGGTGCCGAGGCACAGATGACACAGGCCAACGATGCCTTCGAGCGCTACAAGATGCTGCACGACAGCGGGTCGCTGCCCGAGGTACAGTGGGTGGAGATACAGAGCAAGGTGGCTCAGGCAAAATCGCAGCTGGAGGTGGCCAAGAAAAACCTCGCTGACTGTCGGTTGACGGCTCCCGTGAGCGGCATCGTCGGTAAGAAAATGATTGGAGTGGGCGAGACGGCACTACCCTCGCAGGCGGTGGTGAGCATTCTCGACATCTCGTCGGTCAAGGTGAAGGTGGCTGTACCGGAGGCAGAGATTGGCGGCATCAGTGCCAACACCCCTACCAGTATCAAGGTGGAAGCCGTCGAAGGCAGCTATCAGGGTGGCAGGATAGAAAAAGGTGTTGCGGCTGATGCCCTCACCCATACCTACGAAATCAGAATCCATGTGGCTAACGATGGCAGACGCCTACTGCCAGGCATGGTGGCCAGCGTACGCTTCATCTCAAAGGGGGCGCAGACCATCGGCAGCAAGATGATACCAGTAACGGCGGTACAGAGAAATGCTGCCGGCACGCTGTTCGTATGGACTGTGGACAAGCAGAAGTCAGCTCATCGCTCCACCGTGACTATTGGTCAGACGGAGGGCAACTATGTTTTGGTCAAAAGCGGTCTGAACATGGGCGACCGCATTGTGACGGAAGGCTATCAGAAGCTGAGTGAAGGAACGAAAGTAATCTATTAAATAATAAATTGTAAATCAGTAAATTGTAAATGAAACAGATGTCATGGCTCAAGTGGCCATTGGAGCACTATAGCATCACACTGCTCATCATCGCGATACTCTTTGTGCTGGGTATCTACGGCATGTACGTCATGCCTAAGGATGAATTCCCACACGCCACCATCCGTCAGGGTGTGGTGGTGGCCGTCTATCCTGGAGCCACCAGCGAGGAGATAGAACAGCAGGTGGCCCGTCCGTTGGAGCGCTACCTCTTTACCTACGGCGAGGTGAAGCGCGCCAAGACCACCACCACGTCGCAGAATGGCATGTGCATCGCGATGGTGGAACTGAACGACGACGTGAACAACAAGGACGAGGTGTGGTCGAAGATTAAGCACGGGCTGAACGCGTTCAAGTCGCAGTTGCCGGTAGGCGTACTGGCCGTTGTGGTCAACGACGACTTTGGCAATACCTCTGCCTTGCTGATAGCCATTGAGAGCAGTCAGCGCAGTTATAGAGAGTTGAAGAAGTACAGCGACGACCTCTCGGACCGTCTGCGCCGCATCCCGTCGGTGGCTAACGTGAAGATGTTTGGTGAACAGAAGGAGCAGATCTCGCTCTATGTGGACCGTCAGCGCCTGCAGGCCTACGGCATCGGTCAACAGATGCTCTTCAGCCACTTGCAGGCTCAGGGCATCACCACCATGAGTGGCAGCATCAGTGACGAAGACCAGCAGGTGCCCATACACATCGGACCTACGGAAAACAGCGTCGAAGAGATAGCCAACCAGATTATCTTCAGTGACCCTGCCACAGGCAAGGTGGCCCGTGTCCGTGATGTAGCCCGTGTGGTGCGTGAGTACGATACCAATGCCAGCCGCATCGAGCAGGACGGTCACCCCTGTGTGCTGCTGTCAATGGAGATGAAGGAGGGCAACAACGTGGTCATCTACGGCGAGGAAGTGGAAAGCGTGCTCAGCCGTTTTGCGGCTGAGGAACTGCCCGATGACGTCACCATGACCCGCATTGCCGACAAGCCCAAGGTGGTGGCCATGAGCGTCAGCTCGTTCCTGCGCGACCTGCTCATCTCGATGGCTATCATCATTCTGGTCATGATGGTGCTGTTCCCACTGCGTTCAGCCATTGTGGCGGCCATCACCATCCCGCTGAGTACGTTTGTCTCTGTGGCCATCATGTATATGGCGGGCATCGAATTGAACATCGTCACGCTGGCGGCACTGATAGTGGTGTTGGGAATGATTGTTGACAACTCGATTGTGGTCATCGACGGCTACCTGGAGTATCTTGGCAAAGGCTATGAACCCAACGAGGCCGCCCTGGAGAGTGCCCGTCAGTATTTCATGCCGATGATGCTCGCCACCATCTGCATCTCTGCCATCTTCTATCCTTTCCTGCTGACCTTCACGGGTATGTTCCTCGATGCCCTGCAGGACTTCCCCTGGACCATCACCATCAACCTCATGGTGTCGCTCTTCTTAGCGGTCACTGTGATACCATTCTTAGAGGTACGCATCATCAAGCCGGGTAAGGTGAGTACGGGTGGCAACGCCATTACCAAGTGGGTACAGTGCACCTACGACCGCGTGCTCGACTGGACGTTCCAGCACCCTTGGCTGACCATCAGTGGCGGCATCGGTGTCATTCTGCTCTCGCTGCTCATCGTGCCTTCGCTGAAGGTACGCCTCTTCCCCTTTGCCGACCGCGACCAGTTTGCGGTGGAGATATTCCTGCCCGACGGCAAGGGACTGGCAGAGACGGAGGCTGTGGCCGATTCTGTCTATAAGGCACTCCGTCCTGACGAGCGTGTCACGGGCATCACCTCGTTCCTGGGATGTTCGTCACCCCGTTTTATGGATGTCTATGCGCCGCAGATGGCGGGCAAGAACTTTGCACAGTTCATTGTCAATACCACGTCCGACAAGGCCACGTTGGAGTTGCTGGCCGAATACCAACCCCGACTGAGCGAGGCGTTCCCCAATGCCTACGTCAAGTTCAAACGGCTCGACTATATGTCGGTGCCGGAGTTGGAATACCGCTTCTATGGCGATGACCTCGACTCGCTACATGTGGTGGCAGAACGGCTGATGGAGCGAATGCGCCAGATGCCGGAACTGGAGTGGGTACATACCGACTTTATGCAGCCTTATCCTATCATTGATGTGACGCTTGACCCTGTAGCCTCGGCACAGTTGGGCATCACACGTACAGGTGCCGCCCTGGCCCTTAGTGCCACTTCCACCGACCTGCGCATCGGTCAGTTGTGGGAGGACGACTACGAACTGCCCATCGTGGTGAAGGACAATAGCGACATGACCTATTCCGACATCCAGAACCTGGGGCTGGCAACGCCCGTCAGCATGCTCGCGGGCGGACTGCATACCATCAACAGCACCGTACCGCTGCGCCAGGTGGCCAAGGTCGCTCCCAAGTGGTCGGAGAGTCGCATCATGCACCGAGCCGGCGAGCGTTGCATCACCGTGACAGCACAGTTTGCTCAAGGGGTATATACCACTCCAGTGGAACAGCGCATTGCCAAGATGATGACCGACGAGATACAACTGCCGCAGGGCGTTCGCTGCGAGGTAGGCGGCGAGATAGAGTATGGTGACGAGGCACTGCCGCAGATTTTTGCCGGCATCAGCATTGCCATGCTCATCGTGTTCTTCTTCCTGCTGTTCAACTTCAAGAAGTACGGCATCACCCTGGTCTGCATGGCAGCCCTGGCACTGATGATTCCGGGTGCGCTCATCGGTCTTGGTGTGATGAACCGCGCCTTGGGTCTGACCTCCATCTTCGGACTCATCACGCTGATGGGTATGATTATGCGCAACGAGATTCTCATCTTCGAGCATGCCAACGACCTGGTGAAGAAATACGTGGAGGAGCACCCCGCACCCGATGGTTTCCCCAACGGGAGCTCCTCCAAGGACTACCGCCACCAGTACAATGCTGCCGTCCGTCAAGCCGCCTACGATGCTGGCAAGCGCCGCATGGTGCCCATCTTCCTCACTACGGCAACGACAGCCGTCGGTGTGGTACCGATGATTATCGCCCAGTCCAGCTTCTGGATGCCCGTAGGCGTCACCATCTTTGCCGGTGGCATCGGCTCGCTCATCATGGTGGTCACCATGCTGCCTGTGGTTTATTGGAAAGTAAATTTGAAATAGTCATGAAGAAGTTCATAGCCATCGCCCTCTGTTCAATATGCTGCGGCAGTGTTGCGGCACAGCGGGCTTATAGTTTGGAGCAGGTACTGGATTCTGCCCGTCACAACAACATTGCCATGCGTTCGGCACGCCAAAGCGTGGAGGCTGCACAGCAGCAGCGTAAGGAGGCATTTACCAAATATTTCCCCAACATCAGCGGCACGGGCCTGTGGTTTAATGCCAACAAAGGCATGGCACAGACCTCCGTCAACCCCTCGGAAGTGATACCGACGGCCCTCGTTTCGTCACTTGCCAGCTCGTTGCCTGCCCAGACACTGGCATCACTGGCCAACCCCATCAGCGTCTCGATGCTGAAGAACGGCACCATTGCCGGCATCACCGCTATGCAGCCCGTCTTCGCGGGAGGACAGATTGTCAACGGCAACCGCCTGGCAAAGGTGGGAGAAGACGTCGCGCGGCTGCAACTGCAACTGTCTGAGAACGATGTCGAGAAGACTGCCGAGCAGTATTTCTGGCAACTGGTATCGCTACAGGAGAAGATGAAGACCGTCGCTGCCGTTGATGCCCTGCTTGCCGATATCCATAAGGATGTGGATGTGGCAGTGCGTGCCGGTGTGGCTTTGCGCAACGACCTGTTGCAGGTGCAACTGCGCCAGAACGAGGTGGAGAGCCAACGACTGAAACTGCAGAACGGCATCAGCATCGTGAAACTGCTGCTGGCTCAGTATTGCGGACTCCAGGACACCACGTTCGTGCTCAGCCATCAGCCGTCGGACAACAACGCTCAACTCTCATCTTTCAACTCTCAACTTTCAACTGTCAACCATCAGCAGGCACTGCTCACGACCCCCGAATACCAATTGCTTGGCAAGCAGGTCGAGGCTACCAGACTACAGCGCAATATGGAGATAGGAAAGAACCTGCCCACCGTTGCTGTCGGTGCTGGCTACAACTACCATAACCTGTTGGACAACAACCATACTTTCGGCATGGTGTTCGCCACCGTCAGCGTGCCCATCTCCGACTGGTGGGGCGGTTCGCATGCCATCAAGCGCAAGAAGATAGCTTACCAACAGGCTATGGACGAGCAGCGCGACAAGGCGCAGATGCTGCAAATACGCATGCAGAACGCGTGGAACGATGTGGTGGAAGCGCGCCAGCAACTCCAGATAGCTCAGCGCAGCATCGAACAGTCGGAAGAGAACCTCCGTCTGCACCGCGACTACTACCGTGCAGGAACGTGCAGGATGTCCGACCTGCTCGAAGCGCAACTGCTCTACCAGCAGGCGTGCGACAAGCATAGCGATGCCTATTCCACCCTGCAGAACAAACTGTTGGAATACCGGCAGTCAACAGGACAATAGGTATTGGCTGCCGACAACCCCCGTGTCAAGACTTGTTCCTGGGGGCTTACAGGCTTACGGCCACTTCTTCGTGTGGCGGGATGTGCACCCGCTTCTCGCCCACGCAGAGCCAGCCGTCGCCGTCGCAGTGGGAGTCTATCTTGATGCTGGTGCGGCTCATGTAGACGTGGATGGGACCCGTGGGTGTCGGTACTGCGCCCTGCATCCATTCCAGGTCGCCCAGACAGGGGCGTATCTCGTAGGCTGCATATCCGGGCTGGGTGGGTTGCACGCCGAGATAGTACTTGCCTATGAGGTAGATGGGCGAGGCTCCCCAGGCGTGACACAGCGACTTGCCGTAGGGTCGTCCGTACATGGCAAGATGCTGTGTGCCGGTCTCTGTGGGCACGTATTTCTCCCAGAAGGAGGTGGCACCTTCGCGCAGCATGCCCCCCCAGTAGTCGCGCATCTCTTTCATCACCGTGTCGCGGTTGCCTGTCATGCAGAGTGCTTCCAGTTCGTAGAAGCGCATGTAGGGTGTGGTGATGGGGTCGATGGCGGGGTTGAGCATGACTGACTGCATGATTTCCCTGCGCTCTGCTTCGTCAGCCAGTCCGTAGAGGATGGCAAACATATTGGGAAACTTGGTGACTTGCTCATTCATCAGTCCGTCCTCTATGGCGTGCAGATAAGCCTTCTTCTCGTCACTCCAGAAGGTCTGCTTGATGCGGTTGCGCAGCGTGGCGGACTTTTCCGCATATGCCGCGTATGCCGTGTCTTCGCCTAAGAGTTTGGCACACGTCGTCATCGTCTCCAGTGCCTTCCACAGCAGTATCTGCTCAAAGCACAGCGTGCCGCGCTTGTGCATGGGGAAGTCCACCCAGTCGACGAATATCCAGTCGTCAGGCTGTCCCTCGGCCATGCCGTCGGCGTTCAGCCTTCGTTCTACATAGTCCATGAGTGTCAGCATGCGTGGCCACATCTCCCTGATGAAGTCTGCGTCGCCGGTGTACTCATAGTAGTCGAGCACCGACTTGAACCAGTAGAACGTATAGTCCATGATGGTGTTGATGTGTGCCGTGACGGGGTCTTTACCGCGCAGCTGGCGTATGGTGCGCCTGACACACGCCGTGTCGAAGCGCAGGTAGTAGTTCATGAGATAGCTCTGAATGGCGTCGCCCGACCATGTCCAGCGGTCGCGCTTGATGCCGTCCATGAAGAACTCGCGTGTTGTCAGGTCCATGGTGTAGGCTGCCACCTGCCAGATGTCGTTCAGCAGCTTGTCGCTCGAGTGAAAGGTGCCGCTGTGTACGAGGTCCTGCGGTGCGTATTCATAGTCCATCGCGACGGTGTCGTAGCTGGCACCGGGCTCCTTCTCGATATAGACGAAGCGGAAGGCCTTGCTGTCTTCTGCTATACAGTCCCAGACTTCCGTGTTTTCCAGTCTGTCCAGCGTCTCGCAATGGTCTTTGTCCAGCGCCTCTTCACGGCTCTCGCCATAATAGACGTGCACGGTGCCCAGCAGGTTCTTGACAATCAGATAGCCGAACGTCTCGCGTCCGAAGTCGTAGAGCGTACCCTCGGTGCCGATGGCTTCACTCCTTACCGGCGGATGCTCCTCACACTGCAGGTGGTAGGACGACGGCGGCGTGTCAATGGCGTCGAAGTTCCACGAGGCGGCAGGGACGTAGATGCCCGAGCCGTGGGCTACGCCATTCTCGTCAATCCACAGCTTGTCCTCGTAGGTGGCCAGCCAACTGGAGTCGCTCTTTATGGTCTCTCCCTGTATGAAGAGTGCGGGCGGCGTGGCTTGGTTCCATACCTTCAGGTTCAGCTTGTGCTCACCGGCGGGAACGGTGAAGCGATAGCAGTTGCCATCGGCACTGATGGCGCCCTGTGCTTCAGATTGCAGCTTGCCGTCGAGTGCCAGGTTGAACTGTCCCTCAGAGGCAATGGTGACTGTCTCTTCCCGTTGCAGTGAGAAGGCTTTGCTGAACTCTACCGTCACGTAGTGGGAGTCTTGTTTCCAGAATGGCGGAAACATAGCTCCCCGCTCCGTGCGTCTGTTGTTAAAGATATTACCCAGCCATATTTCGAAGTCGCCCGGGTACCATATCCATGTTGCTTTACTTGTCTTCATATACAATGAAGACGCTCAGTCCGTCGTTTTGTCACCTCTCAGTTCTCACCTCTCAAAGTGGATAGTCCTCGAAAGCGTAGAGTACGGTGGAGAGGTAGCGCTCGCCGGTGTCGGGCAGCAGTGCTACCACGCGCTTGCCCTTATTCTCGGGGCGCTTGGCTATCTCGGCGGCAGCATAGAGGGCAGCACCGGCAGAGATACCCACCAGCAGGCCTTCCTGACGGGCAACCTCGCGACCCGTGCGGATGGCATCGTCGTTGTCTACGTCGAAGACCTCGTCAATCAGCGTGCCGTCGTAGGTCTTTGGAACGAAGCCGGCACCGATGCCCTGAATCTTGTGCGGACCACTCTGTCCGCCGTTCAGCACGGGACTGCTCTTAGGCTCAACGGCCACAACCTTCACCGAGGGCTTCAGCTCCTTCAGGTATTTCGCCACACCCGACACCGTACCGCCGGTACCTACGCCAGCCACGAAGATGTCTACCTTTCCGTCGGTCTGTTCCCATACCTCGGGACCTGTCGTGGCGTAGTGCTTGGCAGGGTTGGCAGCATTTTCAAACTGCTGCAGGATGACGGCACCGGGTATCGTGTCGCGCAACTCCTCGGCAGCGCGTATGGCACCAGGCATGCCGTCCTTGCCGCTGGTCAGCCGCACCTCGGCACCGTAGGCCTTCACCAGGTTGCGGCGCTCGATACTCATCGTCTCGGGCATCGTCAGGATGAGGTGATAGCCCTTGACGGCACTGACCAAAGCCAGTCCTACGCCCGTGTTGCCGCTGGTGGGTTCGATGATGGTGGCACCGGGCTTCAGGATGCCCTTCTTCTCGGCGTCTTCTATCATGGCCAGTGCGATACGGTCCTTCACGCTGCCGCCAGGGTTGAAATACTCTATTTTAGCGATGACAGGAGTCTCAAGACCCTTTTCCGTTGAAAACTTGTTGAGCTCAAGTAGTGGGGTGTTGCCGATGAGCTCGGTCAGCTGTTTTGCAATCTTACTCATATCAATAGTTGTTTTTATGTTTAACTTTTTTGTGTGGCAAAGGTACGAATTATTTTTTAGATGCGGTTAAAAGCCTGCGATAAATCTTCCAGGATGTCGTCAATATGCTCGGTACCTATCGAGAGACGCACGGTCGACGGCGTGATGTGCTGTGCCTTCAGCTCTTCGGGCGACAGCTGTGAGTGGGTGGTGGTGTAGGGGTGTATCACCAGGCTCTTCACGTCGGCGACGTTGGCCAGCAGTGAGAAGATCTCCAGCGAGTCAATGAACTTCCAGGCTTCCTGCTCGCCACCCTTGATTTCGAAGGTGAAGATGCTGCCGCCACCCTTCGGGAAATACTTCTGGTAGAGTGCGTGGTCAGGATGTGAGGGCAGGCTGGGGTGGTTGACGCTGGCCACCTTGGGGTGTCTGGACAGGAAATCCACCACCTTCAGCGCATTCTCCACGTGGCGCTCCACGCGCAGGCTCAGCGTCTCCAGTCCCTGCAGCAGAATGAACGCATTGAAGGGCGAGATGGTGGCACCGGTGTCGCGCAGTATGACGGCACGTATGCGGGTGACGAAGGCAGCAGCGCCTGCCACGTCGGCAAAGATGGCACCGTGGTACGAGGGGTCGGGTTTTGCCAGTGTGGGGAACTTGTCGGCATTGGCTTTCCAGTCAAAGCTGCCGCCGTCGACGATGACGCCACCCAGACTCGAGCCGTGACCACCGATGAACTTCGTTGCCGAGTGCACCACGATGTCGGCGCCGTGTTCCAGTGGACGGATGAGGTAGGGCGTGCCGAAGGTGTTGTCGATGATGAGCGGAATGTGGTGCCTGTGAGCCACCTCGGCCACACCCTCTATGTTCAGCACGTCGGAGTTTGGGTTGCCGAAGGTCTCGGCAATGACAGCCTTGGTGTTGGGCTTGATGGCTGCCTCGAGGGCTGCCAGGTCGTTCACGTTGACGATGGTATTCGTGACGCCCTGTCCTGCCAGCGTGTGGGTGATGAGGTTATAGGTGCCGCCATACAGGTTGTCGGCAGCGACGATGTGGTCGCCCGCCAGCGCAATGTTCTGCAGGGCATAGGTGATGGCGGCGGCTCCCGAGGCTACTGCCAGACCCGCAACGCCACCCTCGAGGGCTGCCACACGGTCTTCGAAGACACCCTGTGTCGAGTTGGTCAGTCGACCGTAGATGTTGCCCGCGTCGCGCAGTCCGAAGCGGTCGGCAGCGTGCTGTGAGTTGCGAAACACGTAGCTCGTAGTCTGATAGATGGGCACGGCGCGGGCATCGGTAGCGGGGTCAGCCTGTTCCTGGCCTACATGCAGTTGCAATGTCTCAAAACGATAATTCTTCTTTGTACTCATAACTTTATTCCTTTCTTTTATAAATTAATACTTCTTACCTCTTACTTCTTACTTCTTACTTCTTACCTCTTACCTCTTTCAATCTTCTCATCTTAATTTTTCATTTTTTCATTTTTCATTTTTATTTTTTATTTTTTATTTTTTATTTTTTTCTGGGTGCAAAGTTACGGAGTTTAGAAATATCTACCAAATTATTTGTTTATTTCAGAAAATATGCCTACTTTTGCAGCCGATATAAAACAAAAGTTCCAAAACCCGCGGTCGGAAGGCCGCCAAACAGAATAAAATTCCAAAAACCATGGCAGAAGTACTTGACGACATCGATTTGCAGATACTCAAAACGCTGCAGAAGAATTCCAAACTGACGACAAAAGAGTTGGCCGACGCCGTACACCTCACCCCCACACCCGTCTTCGAGCGCCAGAAGCGGCTCGAGCGCAAGGGCTACATCAAGAAATACGTCGCTGTGCTGGACCCCGAGAAGCTGAACCAGGGCTTGCTGGTGTTCTGCAAGGTCAAACTCAAGCAGATAAACCACGAACTGGCCGACGCCTTCGCGCGCCGCATCATGCGCATCCCCGAAGTCACCGAGTGCTACAACACGTCAGGACAGTACGACTACCTGCTCAAGGTGCGTGCCGCCGACATGAAGCAATACCAGCAGTTCGTGCTCAACAAACTGGGCGAAATCGAAAACTTGGCATCGCTTGAGAGTACCTTCGTCATGAGCGAAGTCAAACAACAGTACGGCATCAATGTGCAGTGAGAAAGGGACATCGTTGCTGTGTGAGCAATAGCTGATACTTAATAATATAATAATGTAAAGACTGTAACGTTTTTGAAGCATTTTTTCAATTATCCTTTGGCGTTTCAAAAAAATTGTATAATTTTGCAGACATAAACAAGAAAACTGCCTCGGCAGTGTAAGCGTCAGACTCTAAAAACTATCGGAACTGAAGGTTGCTCGTTCCGCGCCGGCAAAGGCTGTCCGCGTTTTTTTTTGATGTGTGTAAAATGAATGAAAATAGAAATAAAAAGCGTTTAACAGACAATGTTTCTGTTGTCTTGATACTCTTCTCTCTCCTTTTGGGCTTTGGCGTCTCGGATGCAAATGCTCAGGATTTAGACAAGGTTACAAAGAAGGAATGTAAGAAGGTAGCAAGCAAACTCGAGAAAGAAGGCTGGCAGGTCTATGGACGGAAGTGTTCCGTCGAGGAGTCGCTAAAGGAACACTTCTTTTTGGTGTCTGCGGGTGGTGACTCGATTACGGTTATCGAGAGTCACAGCAAGGGAAAGAATATCAATCAGGCATTGCGTAAAAGTCAGCATAAGGCTTCACGGCAATATGCAGCCATGAAGGTTACTCAAGTGGACGGGTCCATAGAGACAAAGATGTCGATGACCCAAGGCGGAAGCAGCAACGGCGATGGTGCTGAAGACGAGGAGACGGAGAATGTGTCGATGAGTTCGCATTTTAAGTCAGAAACCCACAAAAAAGTCAACTTGCTGTCTCCCAGTGCTGTGTTCTGGCGAACCCTTGATGACCATGTGGAGGTTCTCTCTTTCTATGTAGTAAAATGAAGTGTTATTGAATATGTGCAAGAAATTCTCTTTAGTTTTATCGTTGTTTTTTCTTACTGTCTCTGTGCAGGTAATGGCACAACGTGAAGCCACCGTTTCAGGCAAGTACACCTACACCATTACGGACCATGATGACATCACATTGCGTGCCGCCAAGTTAAAATGCATGGAGTTGGCCAAGGCTGCAGCTATCAAGGCGGAGTTTGGCGAGTTGATAACCTCAGATGTTATTGACAGTAATGTTGAGACAAATGGTGAGTTGAAAAGTTCTTATTTCTGGGAGAATACGGTGGCTATGGCCAAAGGTGAGTGGCTGGGTGACACGCAGCCTCCTGTGGTGAATATTGTATATGAAGACGGGAAACTCGTATTCAGCGTAGAAGTACACGGCAGAGCCCGTGAAATCATACAGGCAAAGACTGACCTGAAGTGGGAAGTTCAGAAGGATGGTCAGGACGGACACAAGGAGACGTCGTACTTTGACAGCGGCGAGCGCGTGTACGTGAAGTTCCGCTCACCGTCTGACGGTTACGTGGCTGTCTATCTGATGGCTGGCGATGACGAGACCTCCTGTCTGCTTCCTTATCCGAAAGATTCTGACGGTCAGCACCCTGTCAAAGGCGGACGCGACTACGTCTTCTTTGACAAGAGCGTCGACCCGTTGGCTTATCACTACAAACTAAGTACCAAGCGCGAGCAGGAGGACAACCAGCTCGTCATCATCTATTCGCCCAATCCGTTTACGAAGTGCAACGACATCACGGGCGACAAACTGCACCCAAACTCGTTGAGTACCCACGACTTCCAGAAATGGTTGCTGCGTTGTCAGCGCATGGACCGTGACATGGTGGTCAACAAGAAATGGGTCAAGATTCGCAAGAAAGAAAAGTAACATATAAACAAATTTAAACTATTCTAATGATTATGAAAAAAGTACTAACCCTATCAATCGCCTGTCTTCTTGGACTCAATGCCATGGGACAGGAAGTCACCGTGCCCGGTCAGGCGCCGAACATCGACCTGAAGGAAGACACCGCCGAGATTGTGACCATTGACGACATCATCAAGACGCAGGAGAGAATTACGTACCAGAACTCGATGGACGGACACTTCCGCGATGTGTGGTCTAGAAAGAGTTACTTGAACCTCTGCTATAACTCGTCGACGCTTGCACCCAAGTCCGACATCCCCAATGGTCTGGGTGGTCTCGTTCCAGAGTATAAAAGCAACTGGGGTGCCTCGCTTGTTGCCGGAACGAGCTACAATCTTCACAAGAAGCCCATTGCCAACATCCTGCAGTTTAACATTGACTACAACTATGTTGAGTTAGGCGTCAACCATTTTGCAATAGAGGGCGACGGCAAGAACCTCTATGACAGCCGTAACAAGACACCCGATGGCGACTTCTACCGTGCCTGGGGACTGGAGAAATATGACATTAACTTCGGCATGGCGGTGGGTCCCTCCGTCACTGTAGCTCCCTTTACCTATCTGCAATCAAAAGGCCTGCACTATATCAAGTTCCACCTCTATTATCATCTCGGCTACCATGCCTCCTTGCTCTATTATGTCAACAAAGAAGATGCTGACATGAACCCCACACCGGACGCTGATCAGGAGAAGATGCGCAAGGACGGCAAGCTGGATTTGGGTCACGGCCTGACTCACACCTTCGGTTTCAGCGTAAGCTGGAAGTTTATCGGCGTGGGATACGAACACCGCTCGGCTTCGGTCAAATACAAGGCAATCGGTGCCAACAGCTACGGCAGCGAAAAACTGGACTTCAAGAACAATACTAGTCGTGTATTCCTGCAGTTCAGAATGTAACACGCCCCCGAGAGAATGAGTTTACAGGAAATAAGTATTTACTTTATAAAGATTAACAACTATGAAAAGATATATTCTTATGCTGGCCCTAAGTCTTCTTTGTATGACGGAGATTAGCGCACAGTACACCCATAAGATAGAAGGAAATTGCGGTAATGACGTAAAGTGGAGCTTCGACGGCAATACACTGGTCATTTCTAACGACAACAAAGACGGCCTGATGGCTACGATGTCTGACTATAATCTTACACAGAATGTGGCTCCTTGGATTAAGAAGAAGCTGAATATTAGGAAGGTACAGCTTATGCGCGGTGTCAAGAACATCGGTTCCTGTGCCTTTGCCAACTGCAAGAACCTTCAGGAGGTGCTCTTCAACGGCAATGACCTCGAGACCATCGGCTGGGGAGCATTCCTGAACTGCGTGCGTCTGCGCAACCTCTCACTGCCCGTACAGTTGAAGAATATTGAGACGATAGCCTTTGCCAACTGTCAGGCACTGCCCTCAATCAACATCCCCGACCGTTGCAGACTGGCCGATCAGGCCTTCGTGTCGTGTACTAATCTGAAGATGGTTGACGTGGCACCAACCGTTATCCTGGGTCACCATGCCTTCGCCAGAGAGGTGGAAATCAACGGTGTCAAGCGTCACGCACTGTATGAAGGCGAGATACGACGTCTGCCACCCTACGTCAACGTTGGCAACTGTCAGGAGTTCGGCTTCTCTAAGGAGTCGGTCGACCAGTGCACGAACACTGAAGTCCAGGCTGCCAACTACGACTATGCTACTTCCGAGGTCGACACCATCATCCCCGTCAGCGTCGTGACGCGTCAAAACACCTACGCACTCATCATCGGCAACCAGAACTACCGCTTCGTCTCCAATGTGCCCTACGCCATTCACGACGCAAGAGTCTTCGGCGACTACTGCAAGACTGCCTTAGGCGTGCCAGTGGCAAACATCCATATCGCTGAGGATGCTACCAAGCAGATGATACTGGAAGAGGAAATCGACGACTGGATTAGCAAGATACCCAATCGCGAGGAGAAGAATCTCATCGTTTACTATGCCGGTCATGGCGTACCCGATGTTAAGAATAAAAACAAGGCATACATCTTGCCTACCGATGTCAGAGGCACCAATCCGCAGCGTGGCATAGCTCTGGATGCACTTTACAACAAGCTGGGCGAACTGGCCTTCAATCAGACTTCTGTCTTTATCGATGCCTGCTTTAGCGGTGTAAACCGTAACAACGAAGGCGTTACCGAAGGTCTGCGCGGCGTAGAGATTGAAGCCGAGGAGCCCACCTTCGCGGGTGGTAACATCGTGGTGTTCACCGCTGCTCAGGGCAATGAGACCGCACAGGGCTACCCACAGGAGGGCCACGGACTGTTTACCTACTGTCTGCTGCGCCAGTTGCAGACGACACAGGGCTTCGTCAACTTCGGAACACTGTCTGACCAGATTAAGAGCGAGGTATCACAGCGTGCCATGGAGTTGCAACTGCGTAAACCGCAGACGCCCGTCACCAGCCATTCGGATAAACTGGCCGATACATGGCGCGACATGAGTTTCTAATAGGGTGTAGTACACTACCCTTGCTGAAAGACAAAGCGCAGCACACTGGTAGCATAGCTGGTGTGTAATCAGAAAAAAGCCCCCTTCAGATTACTGAGGGGGCTTTTGTTTCAGGTTTCAGGTTTCAATCTTAAAATCTTTTCATTTTTAATTTTTCATTTTTAATTTTTAATCTTTCTCCCCCAACTCGAGTTGGGGGAGAGAAGACTACTCGTAGCTTGAGCCGCCGCCTTCGCCTGGTGTCGGCGTGTCGTTGTTGCCGCCACCATCACTCCTCCCGACTTGATGACCCTAATTCTCTTCACCATTCCACTCTATCTGCTCTACGAAGTTAGTATACGAGTTGTGAAATGGGTGGAGCCTAAAGAACAAGAGGCATAGTAATCATGAAGATAACGGGAGCAAGTTTACATTTAAATTCTTGCTCCCAATTTGTGCTAACGTCTTAATCCTCTCCGCTTTTCCTGTTCCAATCTGAATGCTACGAGGTCCGGATTCCAGACGATATATAGTAATTGATTCATATAACCTCCAAAGTGCAAGAAGATTGCTTTATACGAAATAATAAGCTGAGATGATTCCCATGAGATTGCATGTGACATGCGTAATCACACAATAGCGAACATCTCTGGTTCTCATATACATCAGGCAAAGAACGACCGCCATAATCAGTGTGTCTAATCTCCAAACACCTGTACCCACATGTGCCGCGTAAAAGATGAGCGCATTGGAAACGACAATCGCTGTCTTGCTGAAAGAGGCTCTTTCCATCACGGATATGTACCATTTCCGTAAAAACAGTTCCTCTGCAATGGGGCCGATGATGGAAAAGGAGAATATATGCAGGATAAAGGTCGCCAGAGTATAGGGCTCCCGTGGGTCTGTGTTAGGCGCGTCAAACAAGGAGGTCAGTAGAAGTATAATGAGCTGCCAGAGGACTCCCAATGCCAGAGACAGAACAACCGTTTTCAGGTTCACTCCAAGGCTCGGATTACACCATATTCCCAACTTCTCTTTCTTGTCTTCGTAAAGTAAGACGGCAAAAATTGCTAACGGCCACAGAAGGTTTCCTATATCTAATGTTGTACGACTGAAAGGAATATCCTGTGAGAAAATATAGGCAAAGTAGGGCAACAGGAAAACACACATCAAGATGAAGGAAGCAAGAAAGACTCTTGCCATCTTGAAAATACATTCTTTTTTAGAATACGTCATAAAAATAGTTTAAAGTGAGACAAAATTAGGTTGTATCTTATCTGCTTACGTGCGAGCCTATGGTTTCCATTATCCGCATATCGGTAAATTTCTTTCTGTATGGATCGAACTTCTGCATTTTTACAGCATTAGGACTAATACCCCATGTTTGCCTTTGCGCTTTGCGGACAAAAGATAGTCCATGCTGCTGTTGGCAACTGTCTATTCTAACGGTATCATAATTGCACATAGCATTCCACTGGCATAAAGAGTCTGTTCTAATGGCTATGCTGTCTTGCTTGACCGTTGTATTGTCCATGCAGTTTTGGCCAACAGCGAAACAAGGTATAAACAACAGAACGATTAGTCCAATAAGTTCTTCTGATACTATCATATCTTATTTGTTATAATAATGTTTGTACTTTCTGTCTTATTAAACGGCAGAGTGAGCGAAATCCTGCACCGTCGGGCGTTAAATGTTCTTAAACAATCGGGCATGAAAGAAGCGTGAACTTCTTTATCTCATCCGAAGGCTGTAGGAGATGCCCTGTAGTAAAGATATTTCCGCCCACGCCTATTGCGCGGGCATTCATTATCTATTCATTACTAACAGTTCATTCTCAAACTCCTACATTCTCGAATGCCGAATAAATAGCGAACGCCATTTCTTAACCCGCAATGTTATTTGGAAACCGCATCATTGCGAAATCCGTTTGCAAAGATAGTACAAAATATTGAGAATTGATAAATTACCCCTCACCTTTTATATATTATTAGCGGATATGAGGTTTGTTTGTCCAAACGGCCAATCTCTCACCTTTCATCGTCTCAGATGGTGCAGCTTTTTGGGCTAAAGTTAGACAAAAGTTAATAATAGGCTTCACTTTTTTATGAATATCACAAATTGACAACAAAATTAATATATTTTCTTCACTTTTGAGTGAATTATAAGAAAAAAGTTGTATCTTTGCACCGACCAAATGACAATGAGCTATGAAAACGATTAATTTGAAGACCATCGAGCAGAACGACAACGTGAGCCTATACTCTATTTGCTTTAACGGCAGTGACGTGTCAGAGTATGAGGACTTCTTGATGAAGTTCAAGGATAACTCTACGCTAAATTATGATTTTCAGCGCATACTCCTTGCATTGGAAAAGATTATTGACCGTGGCGCACTAGAACGGTTTTTCCGAATAGAAGGAAAGATGAATGACAGAGTTTCTGCTTTGGCTATCGACTCCAGAAAGTTGCGTCTGTATTGTCTGCGCATCTCTGACCAGATTCTCATAGTTGGGAATGGAGGCGTCAAGACCACACGGACTTACCAGGAGAATGAGCAACTAAGTGGCTATGTGATGGACTTGCAGCGTTTCGACGAGTTGTTGAAACAGGCTCAGCAGAACGGCAGCATTACAATTGAGAAAAACATGATAGTGGGAATAGACAACAAAGTATTTGAGATATGATTACTAATCCGTTATTTCGCGAGTGTCTGGCAAACGTCTCAGATGAGACCCGTGCCGAGTTCAATCTCTCGTTTGAGATTGCAGACCGCATTGATGCCTTGCTGAAGAAGAAAGGCATCACACAGAAAGAATTGGCCGCAAAGATGGGCAAGAGGGAATCGGAAATATCGAAATGGCTCACTGGTCGGCATAACTTCACTACCAAAACCCTTGCTGGTATATCGTTGGCCCTTGGCGAGCCTATTATTAGTGTGCCGGCATAAAGTTCTTCTACCACAGGTTACTATTTGACGCCGCAACGAAAAATTTTTGCGTTTTTTCTTGCAAAAGGCTTCTTTT
>ERZ842401.2473-NODE-2473-length-24703-cov-4.184477_pt1 | contig 24703 bp, 16 predicted proteins | sample MGYA00521270_ERZ842401 | MGnify/ENA primary metagenome ERZ842401 (study PRJEB31892, sample SAMEA3878208) | bioreactor metagenome | biome: Moose rumen | place: Sweden | collected 2011-10 | study: EMG produced TPA metagenomics assembly of the PRJEB12797 data set... | reverse complement strand
AGTTCAAGGCCGACCGCAACGGCATCCCCCGGGTGTGGATGGACCACGGCTTCTGGCCCTGGCTCACCACCCGGCTCTACCTGGACCAGACCGGAGACCTGGCCCTGCTGGGGGAGGAGATCCCCTACTTCAAGGACGCCCAGATCGCCCGCAGTGAGGACCGGGACGCCGACTGGTCTCCTGACCAGGACACCCAGCTGAAGGACGCCGCCGGCAACACCGTCACCGCCACCGTGCTGGAGCACGTGCTGGTGCAGAACCTCACCGCCTTCTACGACGTGGGCGAGCACGGCCACATGCGCCTGCGGGGCGCCGACTGGAACGACGGCCTGGACATGGCCGCCGCCCACGGGGAGAGCGTCACCTTCACCGCCGCCTACGCCGGGAACTACCGGGACCTGGCCGCCCTGCTCCGGCAGCTGGCCGCCGACGGCCAGGAGGTGCTGACCCTCTCCAGGGAGCTGCTCCCCCTGCTGGAGCAGACCCCCGACCTCTACGGGGACCCGGACGCCAAGCGGGCGGTGCTGGCCGCCTTCCATCAGGCCACCCGCCACACCCTCTCCGGGGAGAAGGTCTCCGTCCCCACGGAGGAGGCCGCCGCCGTGCTGGACGCCATGGGGGTGTGGATCGGGGAGCACATCCGCCGCACCGAATGGGTCACCACGGAGGAGGGCAGCTTCTTCAACGGCTACTATGATAACTCCTGCCGCCAGGTGGAGGGCTCCTTCCCCTCCGGCACCCGCATGACCCTCACCGGCCAGGTGTTCCCGATCCTGTCCGGAGTGGCCGACCAGGCCGAGATCGACAGCGTCATCGCCGCCGCCGACCGGCTCCTCTGGGCCGGAGACCAGGGCGGCTACAAGCTCAATACCGACTTCCACGAGGTGAAGACCGACCTTGGCCGGGCCTATGGCTTCGCCTACGGCCACAAGGAGAACGGCGCCGTCTTCGCCCACATGGTCACCATGTACGCCAACGCCCTGTACCGCCGGGGCAGGGTCCAGGCCGGGTACAAGGCTCTCAACCAGCTGTACGCCCAGGCCGCGGACTTTGCCAAAAGCCGCTGCTATCCCGGCCTGCCCGAGTATTTCGACGGCCGAGGCCGTGGCCTGTACCCCTACCTGACGGGCTCCGCCAGCTGGTACCTGCTCACCGTCATCACCGAGATGTTCGGCGTCCGGGGCGACCTGGGGCAGCTCTCCCTGGCCCCCAAGCTCACCGCCGCCCAGCTGGACGACCGCCGCCAGGCCCGCCTGGAGATGGAGTTCGACGGCATCCCCGTAGGGGTCACCTACACCGCCGGGGAGGACAAAGAGGTCTACACCGCCGTCTCTGACCTGTCCGTCAACGGTAAGCCTGTCCCGGGCAGCAGCATTCCCCGGGAGCTGCTCACCGGCCCGGACAGGGTGGAGATCACCGCTCAGCTGTCTTGAGCGGCTGACGGAGAGGGACCGCAAAAGTTTCGTCCACCTTTTCAAAGGTGGTGGGGTTTGGGGCGACGCCCCAAGACCTTCCTCCGGAGAAAAGAGATCAGGAAGGGTGAATGAAACAGTCCGATGGACTGTTTCAGAGGGAGACCCTATCAAGGGGTCTCCCTGGCCCGGTCTTTTCTGAAAGAAAGGAGAACCATCGTATGAAACAGAGAAAGATTTTCGCAAGCCTACTGGCCCTTGCCCTGCTGCTGTCCGTCCTGCTGACCGGCTGTGCCTCCTCCGGGAACAAGTATGAGAACGCCGCCAGCAGCTCCGCCTCCTACAATCCGGACGGCGGCTACTATGAGGACGGCGACTACGGCTACTACGAGAGCGAATACCCCGGCGAGTCCGCCGAGGAGAGCAAAGGCGTCTCCGGCGCGGATACCACTTTGCCCCAGAAGCTGGTCTATACCGCCGACGTCAGCCTGGAGACCCGGGACCTGAACGCCTCCCTGGAGAACGTCCGGGCCCGGCTGAAGGAAGCCGGCGGCGCCATCCAGGACCAGCAGCTCTACGACCTGAACACCGGCGACGATACCGTCAGCGCCTACGGCTACTCCATCGGGCGGCCCCGGGCCAGCCTCACCATCCGGGTGCCCTCGGAGAACTTCGATTCCTTCCTGGCCGGCCTGCAGGCCGAGCAGGACCTGTTCACCGTCCAGTCCGTCTCCTCCCGCACGGAGAATCTGACCCGCCAGTATTACGATCTGGACTCCCGTATCAAGGCCCTGCGCACCGAGGAGGAATGGCTCCTGGAGGCCATGGAGAAGGCGGAGAACGTCTCCGAGCTCCTGGAGATCCGAGACCGGCTCACCGACGTGCGCTGGGAGATCGAGAGCCTGACCAACTCCCTGCAGACCATCGACTATGACGCCGACTGGTCCACCGTCTATCTGGATCTCACCCAGGTGGAGCGCTACACCCCCAAGGACGAGGCTGACTTCGGCCAGCGGGTAGGCGAGTACTTCGCCAACTCCGGGGAGAGCTTCCTGGGGGCCATGGAGGGCCTGCTGGAGGTGCTGATTATGCTCCTGCCTTACCTGGTCCTCCTGGCCATCATCCTGGTGATCGTGCTGGTGCTGGTCAAGCGCTCCAATAAGAAGCGCGCCGCCAAGATGGCCGCCTACAAGACGCCTGCTCCTCCCGCCCAGCCGCCGGAGAAGCCGTAAAATTTACAAACCCCCAGCCCCCGCCCCTTGACAAAAAGGCGGGGGCTTCGGTATGCTATCAGCAAAGACTATCGCCAACAAGGAGGAGACCCAATGAAGACCCTGTATCTGGATTGCTCCATGGGCGCCGCGGGAGACATGCTCACCGCCGCCCTGCTGGAGCTGCTTCCCGACCCCGCCGCCTTTGTGGCGGAGCTCAACGCCCTGGGCATCCCCGGGGTGGTCTTTGAAGCCCAGCCCGCCCAAAAGTGCGGCGTCACCGGCACCCACATGAAGGTGACTGTGAACGGGGAAGAGGAGGAGAGCCTCGACCACCACCATGACCATGAGCACGAACATCACCACGAGCACGAAGAGGCTCACGAGCATCGCCATGACCATGACCACGAACACGAGCATGAGCACGAACACCACCATCACCACGAGCATGACAACGGCGAGCATCACCACCACCACAGCGGCATGCACGATATCGAGCACATCGTCACCGGCCATATGCACCTGTCCGAGCAGGTCCGCCGGGACGTGCTGGCGGTGTACGGCCTGATTGCCCAGGCGGAGAGCAAGGCCCACGGCAAGCCCGTGGAGGAGATCCACTTCCACGAGGTGGGCACCATGGACGCCATCGCCGACGTCACCGCCGTCTGCCTGCTGATGCACAGGCTCGCCCCGGACCAGGTGCTGGCCAGCCCGGTGCACGTGGGCAGCGGTCAGGTGCGGTGCGCCCACGGCATCCTGCCGGTGCCGGCCCCGGCCACCGCCACCATCCTGCAGGGGGTGCCCATCTACGGCGGCTCCATCCAGGGGGAGCTCTGCACCCCCACCGGCGCCGCCCTTCTGAAGCACTTCGTCACCTCCTTCGGCTCCCTGCCGGTGATGGCCACCGAGAAGATCGGCTACGGCATGGGGAAGAAGGACTTCCCCGCCGCCAACTGCGTCCGGGCCCTGTGGGGGGAGACCCCCGACGCCCCCGAGACCATCGTGGAGCTGCGCTGCAACCTGGACGACACCCCCGCCGAGGAGATCGGCTACGCCATTGACGCTCTGCTGGCCGCCGGGGCCCGGGAGGCCTTCACCACCCCCGCCGGCATGAAGAAGAACCGCCCCGGGGTGCTCCTCACCGTCCTCTGTGACGACGCCAAGAAGGAAGACCTGGTGCGCTGCGTCTTCCGGCTGACCAACACCATCGGCATCCGGGAGACCCCCGTGACCCGCTATACCCTGGACCGTCGGATCGAGACCGTGGACACCCCCCTGGGCCCGGTGCGCCGGAAGGTCAGTACCGGCTATGGGGTGACCCGGGCCAAGTGGGAGTTCGACGACCTGGCCCGCCTGGCCAAGGAGCACGGCCTCACCCCCCAGGAGGTCCGCCAAAAGCTGGAGGGCTGAGCCTGCCCGTTCTCTTCCTCGACTATGACTTCAGGTTATAGCACCATGCGAAAGGGGCATTGTACTTTTCCCCCGGGCCGTGCTATGCTGTTGCCAGAATCAAACGGGCCTGCGCCCGAACAGGAGGAGAACACCATGGAATATCTTACGCTGAATAACGGAACCAAGGCCCCGCTGGCCGGGATCGGCACCTTTATGATGCAGCCCGCCGAGGCCGAGCAGGCCGTCCTGGACGCCCTGGCCAACGGCTACCGCCTCATTGACACCGCCAACGCCTACATGAACGAGAAGGCCGTAGGCCGTGCCCTGAAAAAGAGCGGCGTGGCCCGGGCGGAGATCTACCTGGTCACCAAGCTCTGGCCCAGCGTCTACGCCGACGCCGACAACGCCATCGACGCCACCCTACGCCGCCTGGGCACCGACTATGTAGACCTGCTGTTCCTCCACCAGCCCGCCGGCGACTACGTGGCCGCCTACCAGGCCATGGAGCGCGCCGTGAAGGCCGGCAAGGTAAAGAGCCTGGGCCTGTCCAACTTCCCCGAGGAGAAACTCCAGCAGGTGCTGGATGCCTGCGAGATCAAGCCCGCCTTTGTCCAGGTGGAGGCCCATCCCTACTTCCCCCAAACGGAGCTCAAGAAGTTCCTGGCCCCCCTGGGCACCGCCGTCATGGCCTGGTACCCCCTGGGCCACGGGGACAAGTCCCTGATCCAGGAGCCTGTCTTCACCCAGCTGGCGGAGAAGTACGGCAAGTCCAATGCCCAGATTATCCTGCGCTGGCACACCCAGGTGGGGAACGTGGTCATCCCCGGCAGCAAGAACGTGGACCACATCAGGGACAACATCAACATTTTTGATTTCACCCTCACGGACCAGGAGCTGGCCAGCATCGCCGCGCTGGACAAGAACAAGCGCTATTATGAGGCCAGCGAGGAAAAACTCAACGGATTCCTGCAATTCGCCCCGGATTTTGACGGCCAGCCGTAAAGGAGGAAAAAACATGGAAGAAAAGATTATCGCCAGCTCAAAGGAATTCTGGTCCGCTTTGGAGAAGGCCGACGCCGCCGCCATGCGGTCGTTCTGCGATCCCGCCTGCTTCTTCGTGCACATCGGCGGCAACTGTGACCTGGATAAGGAAATGGAGGCCTTTGAGAAGAAGATCTTCCAGCCCACGGAGATCGTGATCCACGGCCAGGAGGTCCACGGCTTTGGAGACGTGCAGATCTGCCTCACCGACGTGGACTACGGCCTGCTGCTGGGCGGCCAGCCCACCACCCATCACTTCATGGTCACCGAGGTCTGGCAGAAGCAGGGGGAGGAGTTCAGGCTCATCCAGTTCACCTTCACCGCCCTGGTCCATTGATCGTACTATCACTTTCCAAAGGAGAGACCCGCTATGAAAAAAGACCTCGGCAAGATCCCTGCCGTCTATCCCATGCCTGTGCTCATCGTCGCCGCCTATGACGAGGCCGGCGTCCCCTGCGCCATGAACGCCGCCTGGGGGATGATCTCCGGCATGGACCAGATCACCCTGTTCATCGACGAGGACCACAAGACCGTGAAGAACATCCACGCCAGCGGCGCCTTCACCGTGGCCCTGGCGGACGCCGCCCATGTGGCCCCCGCGGACTACGTCGGCATCGCCACTGGGAACAAGGTGGCGGATAAGTTCGCCCGCTCCGGCCTCACCGCTGTGAAGAGCGCCCACGTCAACGCTCCCATCATCGACCAGTTCCCCCTGACCATGGAGTGTGAACTCCAGACCGTGATCCAGCAGGAGGACTTTCACGCCGTGGTGGGGAAGATCGTCAACACCTGCGCCGAGGAATCCATCCTGGACGAGAACGGCAAGGTGGACGTGACCAAGGCCGGCTTCCTGATGTTCGACCAGTTCCGGGCGGGCTACTACACCACCGGGGAGCAGGCCGGGCTGGCCTGGCGCTCCGGCCGGGAGCTCATGAAGGACGAGCCTTAAGCCTCTCCCGATAACAGAAGCTGCTTTCACTCCCTTCGCCCCGGCGAGGGGAGTTTTCCTTTTCTCCGGCCTTTTGGCGAAAGCTCTTGTCAAGCTCGGCATATTGGAGTATAATTTACATATAACATTCTGTGGAATACTATCGGAGGGCTCCCCATGAAGACCAAAGCCGAACTGCCCAATTGCCCCGTGGCCACCACCGTCTCCATCATCGGGAACAAGTGGAAGCTCCTTATCATGCGGGACCTGCTGGCCCGCCCCTGGCGCTTCAATGAGCTTCGCCGGGACCTGGAGGGCATCAGCCAGAAGGTGCTGACCGACAGCCTCCGCCAGATGGAGGCCGACGGCATCATCACCCGCACCGTGTATCCCGAGGTCCCCCCTCGGGTGGAGTACGCCCTGTCCGAGCTGGGGGAGAGCATGGCCCCCATCATCAAGAGCATGGAGGTCTGGGGGAAGAACTACCAGGCCCTGGCGAGGTGAGCCTATGCCGAAAAGAACGGAGCTGGCCATCAAGGAGGCCTTCCTCCAGCTACTGGAGGAAAAGCCCCTGAACAAGATCACCGTCCGGGACATCGTGGAGCGCTGCGGCATCAACCGCAACTCCTTCTACTACCACTACCAGGATATCCCCAGCCTGGTGGAGGAGATCGTCACCGACCAGGTGGACCGCATCGCCCGGGAGTACCCCAGTATCGACTCCATCGAGACCGCCCTCACCGCCGTGGTGGATTTCGCCGAGCAGAATCGGCGGGCGGTCATGCACATCTACCGCTCCGCCAACCGGGATATCTTCGAGCTGCACCTCTGGCGGCTGTGCGCCTATGTGATCGACGCCTCCTGGCAGGCCCTGGCCGCCGGTTTCCCCGTCTCCCCGGAGGACCGGGAGATCATCACCCGGTTTTACCGGGCCCAGTGCTTCGGCCTGGTGATGGAGTGGATGAACGACGACATGAAGGACGACGACATCCGCGGGAAGATCCACCGCTTCTGCGAGCTGCGCTCCGGCACCCTGGAGGAGATGCTCCGCCGCAGCACCCAGGGTTAACAAACCAGATCCTTTTTTGGGCATTGTGAAAGCAATGCCCATTTTTTGTGCATTCGGGCCCCGGTGTCCATTTTCATTTGACCTCCTCCGGCGTATGCTGTCCTAGCAAAAAAGAAAAGGAGTGAGGCCAAGTGAAATTTGGTCAAGGGGTAGTCAGGCTGCGCATCCCCATCCTGCTGCTGGCGCTGGCGCTGATGGTCCCCTCCGTGCTGGGCATGGCGGGCACCCGCATCAACTACGATATGCTGGACTACCTGCCAGCGGATATGGACACCGTCATCGGCCAGAACGAGCTGATGGACGGATTCGGCAAAGGGGCGTTCTCCTTTATCATCCTGGAAGACATGCCCGTGGAGGACGTGGCCGCCCTGAAGGCGCAGGTGGAGCAGGTGGACCACGTGGACAGCGTCATCTGGTACGACTCCTTCGCGGACCTTTCCGTCCCCATGGAGCTGCTGCCCGATAAGCTCTACAACGCCTTCAATACCGAGAACTCCACCATGATGGCCGTCTTCTTCGATACCTCCACCTCCGACGACCTGACCATGGACGCCATCCGGGAGATCCGGAGCATCTGCGGCAAGCAGTGCTTCGTCTCCGGCATGTCCGCCCTGGTCACCGATCTGAAGGACCTGTGCGAGCAGGAGGAGCCCATCTATGTGGGCATCGCCGTGGCTTTGGCTCTGGCGGCTATGCTCCTGCTGCTGGACAGCTGGCTGGTGCCCTTCGTGTTCCTGGCCTCCATCGGCATGATGATCCTGCTGAACCTGGGCAGCAACTACTTCCTGGGGGAGATCAGCTACATCACCAAGGCCCTGTCGGCGGTGCTGCAGCTGGCCGTCACCATGGACTATTCCATCTTCCTCTGGCACAGCTACAACGAGCAGCGGCAGCGCTTCCCCGATAACAAGGAGGCCATGGCCCACGCCATCCGGGAGACCCTCACCAGCGTGGTGGGCAGCTCCATCACCACCGTGGCCGGCTTCATCGCCCTGTGCTTCATGAGCTTCACCATGGGCCGGGATTTGGGCATCGTCATGGCCAAGGGCGTGGTGCTGGGGGTCCTGGGCTGCGTCACCGTGCTGCCCGCCCTGATCCTGGTCTTCGATAAGCCCCTCCAGAAGACCCGCCACCGCTCCCTGATCCCGGATATGAAGAAGTTCGCCGGGGGCGTGGTGAAGATCTTCCCCGTATTCCTCATTATCTTTGCTTTGCTGATCCCCCCGGCGTTCTACGGCTACCAGCAGACCAACGCTGAGGTCTACTACGACATGGGAGAGTGCCTGCCCGAGGACATGGCCTACGTCATCGCCAACACCAAGCTCCATGAGGAGTTCGATATCGCCAGCACCCACATGCTCCTGGTGGACGCCGACCTGCCCTCCTCGGAGGTCCGCACCATGATCCGGGAGATGGAGCAGGTGGACGGGGTGAAATACGTCCTGGGCCTGGAGAGCGTGCTGGGCGCCGACGTCCCCGAGGAGTTCCTACCCGATTCCATCCGCTCCGTCCTGAAGAGCGACAAGTGGGAGCTCCTGCTGGTCAACAGTGAGTACAAGGTGGCCGGCGAGCAGGTCAACGCCCAGATCGACCGGCTGAACGCCATCCTCAAGCAGCACGATCCCGGCGGTATGCTCATTGGCGAGGCCCCCTGCATGAAGGACATGATCGAGACCACCGATCACGACTTCCAGGTGGTGAACCTGGTGTCCATCCTGGCCATCTTCGTGATCATCGCCCTGGTGGAGCAGAGCGTGAGCCTGCCCTTCATCCTTATCGCCGTCATCGAGCTGGCCATCTTCATCAACCTGGGCTTGCCCCACTACCTGGGCCAGAGCCTTCCCTTCATCGCCCCCATCTGCATCAGCACCATCCAGCTGGGCGCCACCGTGGACTACGCCATCCTCATGACCACCCGCTACAAGTCGGAGCGGATCTCCGGCGCCGAGAAAAAGCAGGCCGTGCACACCGCCCTGACCACCTCCATCCCGTCCATTCTGGTGTCGGGCTTCGGGCTGTTCGCCGCCACCTTCGGGGTGGCCCTCTACTCCGATATCGACATCATCGGCAGCATGTGCATGCTCATGGCTCGTGGCGCGGTGATCTCCATGCTGGCCGTGCTCTTCATCCTGCCGGCTCTGCTGCTCCTCTGTGATAAGCTCATTTGCGCCACCACCGTGGGCATGGGCAAGCGTTCCGCATCTTCCCTGAAAACAGGAGGTCTCATTCATGAATAAGAAACTGCGTTCCCTTCTTTCCGTCACCTTGTGTGCGGTCCTCATTTGCTGCGGGGCCGGAGGCGCCCTCACCGCCCTGGCCGCCGAGGGCGAGGACCCGGAGGAAACTCCTGCCCTCACCGCCGCCGCCACCGCTGTAGACCAGGAGCCTGCCAACGACACCGTCTACGTGCTCTCCGGGGCCGACGGCTCCGTGGAGAAGGTCATCGGCGGCACCGACGCCGACGTCCCCGTAGACGTGCGGGTCAGCTACACCCTGGACGGCAAGCCCATCTCCCCGGAGGCCCTGGCCGGCAAGAGCGGCCGCGTCACCATCCGGTTCGATTACGACAACCGCCAGGTGGAAACCGTGGAGGTGGACGGCCGGCAGGAACAGGTCACCGTCCCCCTGGTGATGATCAGCGGCCTCCTGCTGGATAACGACAAGTTCTCCAATGTGTCCGTGACCCCCGGCAAGCTCCTCAGCGACGGCAGCCGCACCGTGGTGGTGGGCCTGGCCGTCCCCGGCCTGCAGGACGACCTGCGGCTGGACTCGGAGAAGCTCGACGCCGGGAAGCTGGACCTGAAGGACTCCGTGGAGATCACCGCCGACGTGACGGACTTCTCCCTGGATATGACCCTCACCGTGGCCGCCTCGGACGTCTTCAGCGACCTGGATCCTCTGGAGGATCTGGGAGACCTGGACGCTCTGCAGGATTCCCTGGACCGCCTCACCGACGCCATGACCCAGCTGCTGGACGGCTCCGGCCAGCTGGCTGACGGCCTGGAGACCCTGCTGGAAAAGTCCGGGGAGCTCTCCTCCGGGGTGGATCAGCTGGCTGCCGGCTCCGCCTCCCTGCGCTCCGGCGCCGCTCAGCTGGACCAGGGCGTCACCTCCCTGCAGAGCGGGGCCGCCCAGCTCTCCGCCGGGCTGAACACCCTCTCCTCCAACAGCGCCCAGCTCAACGACGGCGCCGCCCAGGTGTTCAATACCCTGTTGGCCACCGCCAACAGCCAGATCGCCGCCGCCGGCCTGGAGGTCCCCACTCTCACTATCGGCAACTACGCCGACGTGCTCAACAACGTCATCGCCTCCCTGGATGACACCGTCTACACCAAGGCCCTGGAGCAGGTCACCGCCGCCGTGGAGGCCCAGCGCCCGGTGATCCGGGAGAAGGTGGCCCAGGCCGTGGAGGCCGAGGTCACCACACAGGTCACCGCCGCCGTGCGCAGCCAGGTGGAGGGCCAGGTGGCCGACGCCGTGTGGCAGGCCGCCCTTCCCCAGGTGACGGAGCAGGTCACCGCCGCGGTGCGGGCGCAGGTCCGGGCCCAGGTGCTCCAGGCAGCCGCCGGCCTGACCCCCGAGGCCTATGATGCCGCCGTGGCCGCCGGCCAGGTGGACGAAGCCACCCAGGCTGCCGTGGAGGCTGCCCTCACCCAGCAGCTGGCCTCTCAGGAGGTCCAGTCCCTCCTGGCCCAGCAGATCGAAGCCCAGCGCTCCTCGGACGCCGTGACCGACGCCGTGGCCGCCCAGCTGGAGGCCCAGATGGCCTCCCAGCAGGTCCAGGCCGTCATCGCCTCCACCGTCCAGGAAAAGCTGGCCTCCCAGGAAGTCCAGTCCCTGATCGACCAGAACACCGAGACCCAGGTGCAGCTTATCATCTCCCAGCAGATGGCCGGAGACGAGGTCCAGGCCAAGATGGCCGCCGCCAAAGAGCAGGCTAAGCCCCTTATCGGCCTGAAGGCCTCCCTGGACAGCTACAACGCCTTCTATTTGGGCCTGCAGAGCTACACCGCCGGGGTGGACCAGCTGGCCGCCGGGGCCGGCGCTCTCAAGGCCGGGACCGACCAGCTCAAGAGCGGCAGCACCCAGCTGGCCGCTGGGGCCGGGCAGCTGGACGACGGCCTGGCAAAGCTCCAGAGCAGCACGCCCGCCCTGGTGGAGGGCGTCACCCAGCTGCGGGATGGGGCCAAGGCCCTGAACGACGGCCTGACCCGCTTCGACGAGGAAGGCGTGCAGCAGCTGGTGGATGCCGTGGAGGGAGACGGCGCCGCCCTCCTCAGCCGCCTGAAGGCCATCCAGCAGGCCGCCGACGACTACGCCGCCCGCACCGGCGGCAGCCGCAAGGTCATCTACCGCACCGGCTCCATCGGCGCCTAAAGAATCTTCCCAGGACCCGCCTTTCCCGGCGGGTCTTTTCTTTTCCCCGGCGATTGAATTTCCTCCCGTTCTCTGGTACAATCAGGACAAGAAACCACTGGGAGGGACTAGTTTGAGATTTGGTATACAGCTTTTCGGCATTTTGGCGGACGGCGCCCAGCCGCCCCTGGAAGCACTGGCTCGGCTCCGGGAGATCGGCTATGCCGCCGTGGAGCCCTGCGTGGCCCTGGAGCCCATTCCCGGCATGGAGCACGTGATCTGGCCCGTTTCCTGGCTCCGGGAGCACCTTCCCGAGATCCGGTCCCTGGGCCTGGAGGTCCCCTCCTGCCATCTCTTTGCCCGCTCGCCTCTGGCCGGCCTGGGGGACCTGCAGGCCCTGGCGGCCCTGGGGGTGCGGCATTTCGTCCTGAAGAGCCCCCAGGAGCTCACGGAGGAGAGCCTCCAGCAGGCGGCCCTCACGTATATGCAGCTGGCGGACGCTTTGGCTCCCACCGGAGCCAAGATCCTCCTCCACAATGAGGGCGCCGACATCGAGACCAAGTTCGCCGGCCGGACCGCCTACGAGCACCTGCTGGACCTGTGCCTGGGCAAGGTCTTCGCCCAGGTGGACGTGGGCTGGGTCCACATCGCCGGGGAGGACCCGGCGGCCCTCCTCTGGCGCAACGCTCCCCGGGTGCTCTCCCTGCACTATAAGGACTTCCGTTCCGGCGGCCAGGTGCCCCCCGGTGCCGGAGAGGTGGACAGCACCGCCTGCGCCCAGTTCGCCCGGGCCATGGGTATCCCTCAGCTTATCGACCAGGACGCCTTCCCCTCCGGGGACAAGTTCGGCGACCTGGCCTCCGCCCTGGCCGCGGTGGGCCGCTTCAATAACGACCGCCCCCGCACCGTCAGCTACCTGAACACCCTGGATACCCTCACCGGTGAGGTGAAGGTCCTGCGCCGGTACGAGAAGATCATCGAGGCCCCCAACTGGCTCAAGACCCAGAACGCCATCCTCTATAACGCCGACGGCCGCATGGTCCGCTACGACCTGGACACCGGGGAGGACACGGTGCTGGACACCGGCTTCTGCACCCAGTGCAACAATGACCACGTGGTCTCCTTCGATGAAAAGGAGATCGCCGTGAGCCATATGACCTTCGATCAGGGCTTCTCCTCCCGGGTCTACATCGTCCCCCTCCAGGGGGGAGAGCCCCGCCTGGTGACGGAGAACACCCCCAGCTTCCTTCACGGCTGGTCCCCGGACGGCAAGGAAATGGCCTACTGCGCCTTCCGGGAGGTGGACGGCAAGCAGGAGGTGGACGTGTACACCATCCCCGCCGCCGGGGGCGCGGAAAAGCGCCTGACCGCCGGGGGCTTCAACGACGGCCCCGAGTACTCTCCCGACGGCCGGTACATCTGGTATAACTCCACCAAGTCCGGGCTCATGCAGCTCTGGCGCATGGGCGCAGACGGCACCGATCCAACCCAGATGACCGGCAACGACCGGAACAACTGGTTTGCCCACGTCTCACCTGATGGGAAGAAGGTGGCCTATATCTCCTACCGCAAAGGGGACTTGGACCCTGCCGAGCACCTGCCCAACATGCAGGTGGAGCTGTGGCTCATGAACGCCGACGGCACGGACCAGCATCGGCTGCTGTCCCTGTTCGGCGGTCAGGGCTCCATGAATGTGAACTCCTGGGCCGGGGACAGCCGTCGTCTGGCCTTCGTCAGCTACGAGCTGCTCACCCGCTGAGCCGCGGGAAAGGAGGCCTCATGAACCAGACCGAACGCCGTCAGTTCCTCCTGCGAGAGCTCCTCAGCGAGCAGCCCCGCTATGCAGAGATCGAAGTTCCTTCCGGCGAGCAGGGCCAGAAGGACCTGCTCCGCTCGTTGATGAACGTCCGCCTCCCCGCCCCCGTCAGCCAGGAGTTCCTGAAGATCCAGGACGAATACCTGCAGCAGGCCATTGCCGAGAAGGGCGTCACCGATCTCCGGGACCTGACTCCGGTGACCGGCAATCTCTACCTCTGGCAGGGGGACATCACCCTGCTGCGGGTGGACGCCATCGTCAACGCCGCCAATTCCGGCATGCTGGGCTGCTTCCAGCCCCTGCACACCTGCATCGACAACTGTATCCACACCTTTGCCGGCGTCCAGCTGCGCAGCCGCTGCAATGAGATCATGACCGCCCAGGGGTACGACGAGCCCACCGGCCGGGCCAAGATCACCCCGGCGTACAACCTCCCCAGCAAGTACGTGATCCACACGGTGGGGCCCATCGTCCGGGGGCCGCTCAATGAGCGCCACCGGGCTGAGCTGGCCTCCTGCTACCGGGCCTGCCTGGCGCTGGCGGAGGAGAACGCCTGCGAGAGCATGGCCTTCTGCTGCATCTCCACCGGGGTTTTCGGCTTCCCTCAGAGGGAGGCCGCCCGGATCGCCGTGGACACCGTGAAAAGCGTTCTGGCGGAAACAGGGAGCCCCCTGAAGGTGGTCTTCAACGTCTTCAAGGACGAGGACCTGTATCTCTATCAGGCCCTGCTGTGACCGCCCTCTACTTTCTGAAATAGTGAGGTCTTTCCCATGCACGAGATCCGGTTTCGCCCCTACACCCCCCAGGACGTTCCCGCTGTCTGCGACTTTCTGGCGGCCCTGAATCAGACCGACCACAGCCACATCCACTGGAACTGGGCCCGCTATGAGTGGATGGCCTTCCACCCGGAGTTCGACCGCGCCTCCGAGGGCGCCATGGGCCTGTGGACCCGGGACGGCCGGGTGGTGGCCGCCGCCCTCTACGACATGTACTTCGGGGAGAGCTTCTGCGGGGTCCTCCCGGCTTACCAGGAGCTGTTTCCCCAGGTGCTGGCCTACGCCTGGGAGGCCTTGAAGGACGAGAACGGCCTGGGCATTTCCCTGTGGGATGGGAACGAGGGGGAGATCGCCGCGGCCAAAGCGGCCGGGTTCCTTCCCGCCGACCAGACCGAGACCGTGCTCTCCCTGGACCTGGAGAAGCTGCCGTTGCGGCCCCTGCCAGCGGGCTATGCCCTCCGGGAGATGGACCAGGTGGCGGACTTCCCGGCCCTGGAATGGCTGTTCTGGCAGGGCTTCGACCACGGGGACGACCGGGCTCTGTTTGAGCGGGAAGGCCGCTCCGAACCCAGGCCCCGGCCCCACTGCAGCAAGGCCCTGAGCCTGGCGGCCGTCACCCCGGCCGGGGAGCCCGTGGCCTTCAGCGGGGTGTGGTACCTGCCCGGCACGGACTACGCCTACGTGGAGCCGGTGTGCACCGTGCCGGCCCACCGGGGAAAGGGCCTGGCGGGGGCGGTGCTCACCCAGGGGCTGAGCCGGGCGAAGGCGATGGGAGCCCAGAAGGCTTTCGTCATCTCCGAGCTGGCCTTTTACAGGGACCTGGGCTTTGACCTGGACCGCCACTTCACCTTCTACTGGAAAAAGCCCTGAGCCCGCATGGGCACTGGGTTTCCGGCCTTTTTGCATGATTATTCATTGTTCATAGTTTATTCATCTTTACTTGTTCAAAACTGGCGAATTCCATTTCAAAAATGGGAAAATACACAGTTTGTTCACAAATTACGTCAACTAAAATGGATATGATTTGAATATTCAGACCTGAAAATGAATTAATACACGAAGCTCCGGCCCCCCAAAAGAGGACAGGAGCTTCCTTGTCTATCCCGTGTTTTCAGCTGGCCAGGTTCCGGTCGTAGTTGGTCACGATCTGAGCCACTTCCGCCCGGGTGGCGGTGCCCTTGGGGTCCAGCTGGCCGTTGCCCTTGCCGTTGACGACGCCGTTGCTCACGGCCCAGGCAAAGGCGTCCTTCGCCCAGGAGCTGATCTTGTCTGCGTCCCGGAAGGCGGAGAGAGCCTCCCCGGAGGCCCGAGGCCGCTGCCGGTACCGCCAGAAGAGAGTGACCATCTGCTCCCGGGTGACGGGGTCCGTTCGGCCGAAGCGGCCGCTGCCGTAGCCCTCGATGATCTTCTCCCCGGCGGCCCAGAGGATGGCGGTGGTGTACCACTGGCCCTCTGGCACGTCGGTGAAGGGGTTTTCCCCGGAGGCCGGGTCGGGCTGGCCTGCCAGGCGCCACAGCACCGTGGCGAACATGGCCCGGTCCATGGTGGCCTTGGGACCGAAGTGGGTGGCGTCCATGCCGTTGAAGTAGCCGCAGCCGGCGCAGTAGTACACGGCGTCATAGAACCAGTCGCTGTCCTTCACGTCCACGAACTGGGTTTGAGCGGAGACAGTGACGTGCAGATTCAGCCGCTGGCTGTACTCCTGACCGGGCTTGTAGGCGGCGATGCGGAAGTAGGTATCCTCTGTCACCGTCACCGGGCCGGTATAGAGCTGCCGGGAGGCGGTGTTCTGGCAGGGGCAGGTGCCGTCGGTGGTGTAGTAGAGGACGGCGCCCTCTGTGGCGGTGGCCAGGGTCAGCTTCGTCCCGGCGGGCACGGCGGCATAGTTCTCCTTGGGGGAGTCCTCCCCGAAGGTATTGTCTCCCAGCACGGCGGTGGGCCGGGCGGGTTGGTCCGCCTGGGCGGTGACCTCCAGGGGCAGAGCGGCGGTGAGGCTGGCGCCTTCCACCCCGAAGGATACGGCGGTGACCCCGGGGAGCAGAGGCTCCAGCTCAAAGACGGCCAGACCCGCTTCATCGGTGACGGCGCTGACCGCCGTGAGGGACGCGAAGAGGGAGCTTTCCAGGTCCCCGGTGACGGTGAGGCCGGAGAGGGGGGTTCCCTGGCTGTCCAGCACCCGGACGGTGACCCGGGGCAGGGGGGATTCGCCCATGCCTGCGGAGATGCGGTCGGTATAGTTGAGCACCAGGCGGGCAGGATGCACCTGCACGGCGGCCGAGCCCGAGTAGGCGGGCAGAGCCGTGCCGGCGTAGTTTCGGGCGCCGGAGAGAGTGACGGAGACCGTCTCTCCCAGGGCGGGCCGGGCGCCGGTGGGCGTCAGGCGGAGGACCTTGGCGTAGGCGGTGGGGTCCGTATCGCTGACGGGGACGGGATCGGCCCAAGCGTAGGTGTACCCCGCGGGGACGGTGAGGGGGGCGGTCACGTCCATGTACTGGGAGAAGAGGAGCTCCACGCAGTCGGGGTAGGCGTTCAGGGCGGTGACCTGCGGGGCCGCCGTGGAGACCAGGGCGGTCTTCAGGCCCATGCGGGGCGGGGGCACCGTCAGGGTGGGGGTGGAGGCCGGGGCGTAGCCTGCCTTGGTGAAGTCCACCCGCCAGTCGCCCAGGGGCACGTCCCAGGCGTAGGCGCCGTCCGCGCCGGTGACCTGGGGATTGACCTGGTCGTAGTCCCCGGCGTTCCAGACGGCGCCGTGGGTCACGTCATAGACGGTGGCGGTGACCTCGGAGAGAAGGTTGGTCTCCACGGCCTCGTAGACGACGCCGGAGGGGTCCAGGATGGGGTCTAGGCGGCGGTAGTTCTTCCAGGAGTCCCCGTCCCCGCAGAGGGCGACGCGCTTCTCGTGGAGCTGGCGGATCTCCTGGCGCAGGAAGGTGATATTGTAGTCGATGACGCCCATGGACGCGGTGGAGCCGATATCGTACCAGGTGGAGAAGCCGGAGAGCTTGCTGCCCCCCAGAGTCAGGACGTCCGCGCAGAAGGTGCCGGTGTTCACCAGGATATTGGTGCCCAGGTTGGCGCTCTTGCCCTTGAGCCAGCTGGCCAGCTTCCGGGAGGCAGTCAGCTCGGCGTTGAGGGCCTCCAGGCAGCCGTCCGGCACGGCGTGGGTGGTAAAGTAGCGCTGGAGCACCTCCAGCTGGGAGGCGTCGGCCTCGGCCTCGGCGGTGTCCACGATATTCTTGTTCAGACTCTGGGCGTCGTCATAGATGCTGTATACCCCGGTGGCCTTGCCCAGGAACTGGACGGTCTTCTTGCCCTTGGTCATGAGGGCCTCTCCCCAGGCCATGTCCTTCTCCAGGTCCAGGCGGTAGTGCCGACGGCGGTAGAAGTTGTCGTTCCCGGCGAAGGCGGGGGACTTCATCATGCGGTCGTAGCAGTCCTGGGCGTGGTCGACCATCTCCTTGCCGTGGGCTTCCACCTGGTCGGCCAGTTTCTCCGCTCCTTTCTCAAGGAGATCTTTGATGGCGGTCTTGCCGAAGTTTCCGGCCGTCTCCTGGGAGAACTCGCCCATGGCGTCGCCGTCCTCCTGGAGGGTGGCTGTGCCGGGCCAGGCGGCGGCGAAGGAGCCGTCCTCGTTCACCTTGAGCCAGAGCTCCCCCAGCTGGGTGTAGCCCTGGCGGGCCAGGGAGGCGGGGGTGGCGGCAGTGCTCTCGGAGACGGTGGTGCCCAGGTCCTGCAGGACCTCCTCCCAGCCGGTATACTCCCGGAGGGGCTTGGGCAGGCCCAGGAACTGGCCCAGCAGGTCGTAGGCCTGGCCGATGGCGTCCTCCAGGGCGGCGGCGTGGGCCAGGTACTCCTGGCCCTCCTCGTACCAGGCGTTCATATCCGCAGTGGCCGCGGCCTTTTGGGCGGCGGTGAGATCGTCCATCTCCCGGATCTCCCGCAGGTACTGGTCCCGCTGGGAGACGGTGAGCACGCTGGCGCCGAAGCCGGGCTTGTCCGTGACCCGGTAGGCGTCGCCGAAGGGGGAGGCCAGGTAGGCGTCCCCGAAGGATTCGCTGAAGAGAGTGAGGACCTCCTCCACCCGGGTCAGGTCCTTTTCACTGCCGAAGGTGTTCTCGAAGTCCGTCAGGAGCTTTCGCAGGTCCTCCCGGGTGAGGGCCAGGCTCTCGCCGTCCAGGGCGGCTTCCCGGGCGGCCTGCTTCTCCCGGGCGGCGGCCGCTGCCGCCGCGTAGACGGCCGAGCCGTCCAGGGTGGGGGCGGGGCAGTCCCAGGTGACCTGGAAGCCTACGGGGATGCGGTCGTCACGGAAGACGTGGTCCTCGGTGTTGGCCACCTTCAGGGCGCCCACGTAGGTGGCCACCCCGTCCTGAGTACCCCGCAGGGCCATTGGCACGGCCCGGGTGGAGGCGTCCTGCATGGTGACCAGCACCGTCACGTCCTCCAGGGCCTCGTCGGAGCGGATCTCCGCGGTGAAGCTGAAATACTGATCCTGCTCCCTGCCGGTGGCCACATAGGTGTAGTAGGCGTCCTCCCGGCCCTCCCGGTCTATGACTCGGACCCACTGGCCGCTGTGGACGAAGGAGAGGCTTTCCAGCACGGCGTTCTCCGGGAAGTAGGCTACCTCCCCGGAGGCCACGGCCTGGCCGGCTGTGGCGGTGAGGGCGAAGGTCTGGCCGTAGACGGCGGAAGGGGGCAGGTCGTAGGGGAGCTCCAGCCGGCCGGAGGCGTTGGTGACGCCGATGAAGGAGCCCCCGCCGCTGACGGTGAGGGTCACCCGGGTGCGGGGGGCGGCCAGGAGCACGGCACGATTCCCGGTGCGGGTGGAGGTGGTGGGCTCCTTGGGCTGGACGAAGAGCTCCCGGACCTCCACGGAGGCGCTGCCCAGAGGGAGGGTCACGCCCCCGGCGGTGATGGCCGCCCCGAAGCTCTGGAAGCCGGGCTGAGCGCACTTCACCGTGAGGTACAGGGTGCCGGCGGGCTTGTCCACCGAGACGGCGTTACCGGTAAAGGAGAGCTGGCGGGTCTCGTCGCAGACGAAGTCCACCGCGGCGCCGGCGGGCAGGGTGAAGGTGAGGTTGGCGCGCTCTATGGACTCGTCCCGCAGGGCGTAGTGGACCAGAACGTCAAAATACTGGTCCACCACCGCCCGGTCGGAGCGGAGGGTGACCCCGCAGCGGTCCAGATCCAGGACGGAGGCAAAGGCGGAGGCGTCCAGCCGGGGAGCGGTGAGGGAGACCGCAGCGGTCTCGCCGTCGGCGACGGTGACGGGGACGGCGGCGTAGTCCCGGCCGGAGACCAGGCCCAGGGCCGTGAAGCCGGAGAGGGTGCTCACCGCGCTGAAAACGCCGTTGCGCTCAAAGGCGGCCACGGTGTAGGTCCCGGCGGGGAGGGGGTCGGAGAGGAAGACTCCGGCGGTGGCGGCGCCCTGGGAGACAGCGGCGCCAGAGGCATCGAAGAGCTGGACCTGGACGGAGTCGGCGGTAGAGCCGGAAGCGGTCACCCGGACGGCGCCCCAGGGGATCAGCGCCAGGGAGAAGACGCCCTCCTCCGGGGTGGAGGAGGCGGAGCTCCCGGTGAGGCCCAGGGAGAGGTCCGGGGCGACGGTCAACGTCAGGGGGATGGAGGGGGAGAGGGCGTCCGGGTCGGTGACCACCAGATAGGGCCAGCTGGCTGTAAAGGCCACGGGGGCGTTCCCCTGGGTGAGGGTCAGCTCCAGGCCGTCGAAGTCAGGCAGAGAGACGCCGTCCCGGGTCAGGTCCAGCAGGAAGCGGCCCCGGTCCGGCAGGGGCTCAAAGTCCGAAAGGGTCACCTCCCAGTCGGCGGTGAAGCTGTCAGCGGAGCGGGCCAGGGCCTGGTCGTAGTACCCTTCCTTCCGGGCCAGGACGGCCACGGCGGCACCCTCCTCCACGGAGGCGGAGAAGCGGCCCCCGGCCACGGTGACGGGCACCGCTTCCCCGGCACGCTTCACGGTGACGGTGACGCCTTCGGGCAGGGGGCCGGAGACAGTGTAGCTCTCCGGCAGGAGAGAGAGCTCCCGGAAGGCGACCTGGCGCTTGACAGCGGTGCGGAAGTCCAGATAGAAGGCGCCGTCGAACACGTCGGCATAGCGCTTGGGGAGGGAGGCCTCCCCGGCGCTGCTTTCCACGGGAGCGAAGAGAATGACCGACGGGCACTCCACGAAGGGGTCCACCTCATACAGGTGGGTGGTGCAGTCGGGGTCGTCCTTGGCGTAGTACTCGAACCGGTCCCCTTCATAGTCCGGGTCCCCAAAGCCAGGGAAGTCCACGTCGGGATTCCGGAAGACCACGGTGAGGGGGTTCTCCGCCGTGCCGATGCTGTAAAAGGCCCCGTGCTCCACGCTGGACACGGTGCGGGGGAGGGTGACGGTCTGCCCGGCCAGGCCTTCGCAGTCCCGGAAGGCAGAGTTCTCGATGACCTGCAAGCCCGGGAGAATAGTGAGGGAGGTGATATTCTCACACTCATAGAAGGCATGGTACTGCAGGACCCGGATGTGGGCGGGGATGGTCACCTCCGTCAGGCCGGTGCAGCCGGCGAAGGCTTCCTCCCCCAGGGTGTCCACGCTGTCGGGGAGGGAGGAGAGGATCGTGTCGGTCAGCTTCTCGCACTGCCGGAAGCCTGTGATTGTGGTGAAGGCCGGGTTGTCCGGCCACTTCACGGCGGTGATGGAGGCGCCGGCAAAGCAGTCTACTCCCAAGGTGGTGAGGGTGTCCGGCAAAGTCAGGGTGCCGGCCAGGGCACAGTTCCAATGGAAGGCCTCTCTTTCCAGCACCTCCACGGAGCCCAGGTCCACCCGGGCCAGGGGGAACTCTCCTTCCCGGTCGATCTGGAAGGCGAAGGCGGCCTCGCCCACGGTCTTCACGCAGGGGGGCAGGGAGACCTGCTCCAGGGCGCAATAGTGGAAGGCCTCCTTGGAGATGGTCTCCAGCCGGGTCAGGCGGGAGAAGTCCACGGAGGAGAGGGCGCCGCACTCGGTGAAGGCGGCCTCTCCCAGGGAGGCCAGGTTTTTCGGCAGAGTGACGGAGGCGAGGGAAGGGCACTCCGCAAAGGCGCGGTCCCCGATGGACTCCACACCGTTCGGGAGGGCCAGGGCGGTGAGGCCGGTCTCGGCGAAGGCCTCGGTCCCGATGGAGCGCAACGTCTCCGGCCAGACCACCGCAGCCAAAGCGGAGGCCCCGGAGAAGGCGTAGTCCTCGATGGACTCCAGCTGGGCGGGCAAGGTGATGGAGGTGACGGTCTCGCCGCCGGAGCTGAGGAAGTAAGATCCAACGGCCAGCACCGGGAGGGTCTCGCCCTGGGCCTCCACAGCGGAGGGGCAGACCAGAGCGGAGGGCAGGGCCTCCAGGCCCTCGGGGGGAGAGGCCCACAGGAGAGTGGCGTACTTCCGGGGGCTGGGCACCCCGGTCTCCTCGTAGACAGAGAAGGTATAGGTGACGCCGTCCGGGCCCGGGACCTCCCCGGTATCCAGCCAGGCGTCGTCGCCGGAGAGGGCGGCGGCGCTCAGGGGCAGGGCGGTCACCAGCAGGGCGATGGACAGGAGCAGAGAAAGCAGCTTTTTCACAGGGAGCCCCTCCTTGCAGCAGGGTGATAGTAACGGTCCAGGTCGGAAGTGATCTCGTCGAACAGCATCCCGGAGAGCTCCCGCTCCGTGCCGCCGATCTCCACCCGGGTGGCCTCGGCCCCGTCCCGCAGGACGGCGGTGAGGTCCATCTCTCCGGTGGCGGACCCGCAGGCAAAGCGGAGCACCCCCGCTCGGCTGTCCGCGTACTGGATGGGGTAGGAGAGCCGCTCCAGCACGTCGTACACGGCGTTGAGCAGAGTGCTTTTGTCGTAGGGGTATTCTCGGACGTTCACGCTGTCGCCTCCTTTGCCGGATGATCTTGCTCTCACTATACGGGAAGAAAGGGCGCTTCGGGAGGGCAGATGGAGGTCAGGCAGGGGGAAAAAGAGGGTCAGTTTTGGGTCAGGTGGGGGAAAAGGGGCGCTTTTCCCGTTGAAACCCCTTTTTCGCACTGCTATAATGAATCAGAAATCTGCCAAGGCGGTGGTCCTGTGAAGCGGCTGTTGTATTCGAAAAACGCGTTCTGCTTTCTGCTGATCTTTCTCTGCTTTTGGGGGACCTCCTGCGGGTACCTTTCCTGGATGTACCGGCTGATGGGCGGGATGGACAGTGCCGCGGTGGACTTCCACACGGACGTGACGGCCTATCTGTTTCAGGCGGCGGGGGTGGCGGTGTTTGCCGGGATGACCCGCCGGCGGCCGGCCCTGGCGGGGAAGAAGGCCTTTGCCGCTGCCATGGGGGCGGACCTGCTGGCCACCGTGGGGGCCGTGCTGGCCCCGGGGACGGCTTCTGCCCTGGCGCTGGGCTTTGGGATGAACCTGCTCCACGGGGTGGTGGCGGGCTTTTACCTGGACCGGCTGGCCCGGACCGTGGAGTGGCAGCGCCGGGGACTGGTCTTCGGGCTGGGATACGGGGCGGCCAGCGTGGCTGGATGGCTGCTCTCCCTGCCGGGAGAGGGGAACTTTTTGGGGAGCCCCTGGGTGCTGGGGGTGTACGCAGTGCTGTTCGGGGGGACCTGCTGGCTGGTGCTGCGGGCGACGCCTGAGACGGCGGGGGAGACGGAGACCCCGGAGAGCGGGGAGCCTCCCCGCCGGGGAGTGCTGGTCCTGGGCGCCGCGGCGGTGCTGCTGCTCAGTGTGGTGAACGGCCTGGGCTTCAGCTTCCCCGCGGCGGACATCAGCCAGGGGATCAGCCTGGAGCTCAGCCGGGTGTTCTACGCAGTGGGGCTGATCGTTGCCGGGGCGGTGAGCGACCGGGAGCGCCGGTACGGGGCCATTTGCTGTGCGGCCTCGCTGAGCGTGCCGTTTTTGATGATCGCCCTGGCGGGAGAGCTGGGGCCCAGCATCGTGCTGTGGATCCTCAACTACCTGCTGTTCGGGTTCTTTACGGTGTTCCGGGTGCTGCTGTTCACGGATATCGCCGGGCAGGACCGGCGGCTGCTGCCTTTAGCGGGCTTCGGGCTGCTGTTCGGCCGGCTGGGGGACGCGGCAGGCTCCCTGAGCTGCCTGCTGCTGGGGGAGCACACGGTGGTGCTGGTAGTGCTGGCGGCGGTGCTTTTCGCCGGGGCCATCGGGACCTTCCTGCTGCTGTACCAGCGGGTGTACCTGCCCCAGCCCCTGCGGGAGAAGAGCCAGCAGGAGCGGTTTGACGACTTCGCCCGGCAGTACGGGCTCTCCGGCCGGGAGCAGGAGGTGCTGGGGATGATCCTCTCCGGGCGGAGCACCCCGGAGATGGCCGACGAGCTGTTCGTCTCGGAGCGGACGGTGAAGTTTCACATCCATAACCTGCTGAAGAAGACCGGCTGCGTCAACCGGGCGTCCCTGCTGGCGCTGTACCGGAGCCTGTAAGGGAGAAGTTTCCATTTGTTCTCCTGCGGAACAAACAGGGATAGGACCGGGTGTACACTACGGGTGAAAACGGCCGGAAAGGCCGAAAAAAGACATTTTGGAAGAGAAGGAGCGCTGTGCTATGGACCGAACGAAGCATATCGTCAAGCTGGTGATCTTTGCGGCGGTGGCAGGGATGCTGTTCCTGTTTGGAGCGGGGAAGGACCTGAACGTGCTGCAGGGGCTATCCCTGAGCTGGGACCGGGTGATCAAGATCCTGCTGGTCATCTTCTGCACGCTGGCGGCGGAGCACCTGGTGCTGCTGGTGCTGGGGCTCTTTAAGCCGGAAAACCACCGGGCGCGCACGGTGCTCACCCTGGCGGCCAACCTGGTCCGCTACATCACCATCATCGTCATCATCATCGGGGTGCTGTCCCTGCTCAACGTGGACATGCCCACCATCCTGGCCGGGCTGGGAGTCATCGCTCTGGTCATCGGCTTTGGCGCCGAGAGCCTGATCACCGACGTGGTCACCGGATTCTTCATCCTCATGGACAACCAGTATAACGTGGGGGATATCATCGAGGTAGGCGGCTTCCGGGGCACCGTGGCGGAGATGGGCATCCGCACCACCAGCCTGGTGGATACCGGCGGGAACGTGAAGATCATCAACAACTCCGACATGAAGAACATCCTCAACCGGTCGGACAACAGCTCTAAGGCCGTGGCGGATTTCTTCATCCCCTATGAGACCGACCTGGCCGCCCTGGAGGAGAAGATCCCCGGGATGCTGGAGGAGATCTATCAGAACAACCCGAACACCATGCGCTCCGTGCCCAAGTACCTGGGCGTCCAGGAGCTGGGGGACAGCTCGGTGGTGCTCCGCTTCGTGGTGGAGGTGGGGGAGTCCGATATCTACTCCGGCTCCCGGCTGCTCAACCACGACCTGTTCCTGGGCTTCCGCAAGCTGGGGGTGGAGTGCCCCTTCCAGCAGGTGGACGTCCACACCAAATAAGCGGCTATGGAGTGGGATCGACTTCCTGTGGAGTTCACCGCCCCGCCGGCGGAATACTCCACGGCTCAAGAGCTGCCGCCCCTGCCCCCGGAATTCGGCCAGGGCACGCAGCCCCAGCCTGAGCCGGAGAAAAAGACACGGCGGCTGCGCCGGGTGCTTTCCATCCCGGCGCTGGTGCTGGTGGTGGTGATGGGTCTGCACACCACGCAGGCCTCCTCCCTGCCGGTGCAGCCCGCGGCCACCCCGGTGCCGGCGGCGACAGCGGCCCCCGAGGCCACCCCA